>Ga0307510_10000386_pt1 | contig 41801 bp, 58 predicted proteins | sample 12_EM_MG_FD_207224 | JGI IMG/M metagenome (GOLD analysis project Ga0307510, IMG submission 207224) | Populus trichocarpa ectomycorrhiza microbial communities from riparian zone in the Pacific Northwest, United States - 12_EM | ecosystem: Host-associated > Plants > Roots > Unclassified | place... | reverse complement strand
CACCTTGAGCGCCGCGCGCTAACTGCGGGTCGAAAACGCGTCGGTACAGCTCCGACGGGAGTTTTGTGACCTCTGGAATCGGCTCGTGGGCTCGATGCGGGACATACGCCAGGATCCGGTCGTGAGGTCGAACGCGATGCGGATCCTTTGTCTCACCCGCGCGCTTTACATTTCTTTGCACCAGAGCACCGAATCGAGATGTTTTGCGTTTTCGGGGACGACATCGATGCCTGAGCTGAGACGCGACGTGGAGCTCGCATCAAGCGCTTCCGTCCAGATCGTGGGGGAGTTCACCAGGGCAGAATTTGACAAATTCCTCAAAAAAAGCGGGGTATGGATTGTCGCCTCACCACACATAACATGCCACACCACAACGGAGTAGCGGAATCACTCAAGCGCCGTCTCCTCGACCCCTGCGCCTTCCAGAAGCACTCTGGGGCTAGGCCACCCACTTTGCCATGTGGTTCGAGAACCAGACCTCCATCCGAATCCTAGGTGACATTACCCCGTATGAACGCTTTCACCGCGAGATGCTTAGCCTCGCAGGACTGCCTGACCGGGGCCAGCGGGTCTGGGTGCACAGTAGCACTCGCACCAGGTTCGACGCACGATGAATCGAGGGCCGATGGGTTGGCTTCGACAGCGCGAGTCACACGCTCACCGTATTCACTGACTTGGCAAAAAACTCAGTCTCAGTCAAGTGAATTATACTCAGTTGTTGCACACATGCGAAAGAGAAGGTGGGTGTTCGTGATTGATAGTACCTCACCGTGACCTCGACGTAGTAGATGTGGTATCTTCTCTACGCCCGTTTTGGATGATCCTGTACTTCCCGACTCCGACAAGCGTGACGTGCAGAGAAGCACGAAAAACTAGCCACAATAACTGTGTAATTACTCATGATTTAACCAATTCATCTTTGATTAGTGAATTATTCGAATCCACCCTACATGGTCAGCGTATTGAAGCCCCTCGTCAAGCCATCCATCACATCGCGGACTTGTCTAAACATCCTTATGCCACAGGACCCGCCCTCAACATGCTGACACAACCCACTGAGCGTTACAAACTCGGTCCGGCAATCCATCTTTGGGCACCGGTATATCTTGTCCTCGTGGCGCGGGCTTTCCAAGTGTTGGTTGAGCCGCGCGAGTGTGGTGAACGTCGAGTGACACAAGAAGCACTCATATGCGATCCCGTTGAACGACAGCTCCGTCGCCCACGTGACCGTAGGCGCGGGCGGCTCGGAGCGGCCCAGCGGCCCAAGCAAGCAGGCGGGGTTGGTGATGTAGTTATTTGTGTCGGCGCGGACGATGATGCGGTTGAGCTCTTCGCGCGTCAAGCGGGACGGACAGGTGCCCGACTCGAAATGGAGTACGAGAGCAGCGTTCGAGACGAAGGCCTTGTTGCAGCCGCGGCCCGGACAACGTACGTTGGCCGGTTGATGCACCTTCGAGTTGAGGTGGTGGCGGAGGTTGGACTCGCTCTGGAAGAAACGCTTGCAGTCGGCGCAGTATGTTTGCACGTCGCCAACGGGTGCCTGGCGCCCTGCTTGCCCGCTGAATGACTGAAATACGAAGTACATTTCCGCTCCGGGTCAGCGCGCCACGCGTGGAGGGGATAAATTGGATAGGTTGTGGTGTAGGGGAGGAAATGCGACTGACCTTGTGATCGGGGCTCTGTACATAATGCGATTGAAGGCTAGCGTTGGATTTGAAGGTCTACAGTACGCATACAAGCATCAGTCTCAACAGGCGCTCGAATGGACGATAGTGGTGGTCGGGGAAAGCTGACCTTATCGTGTATCCTGCAATACCAATGATCGGTGTTCATGTGCTGGGGCCTTGATTCGTTGGAGGGGAAATGCCGATCGCACTCTATGCAGAAATGGTGTTTCGGGCTCTGTGAGTAGTGTTGCCTTCGGGCGTCGGAACTGTCGAAGTCGAGGTGGCATCCATTACAGAGCCAATGGGACTTGGAATTGACTTTGTGTTGCTCTAGGGCTCGGTCGTTCGGAAATGGTCGTTCACATCGATCGCAATATGCCATCGGACGATGGGGGTCTGAAGCAGAGAAGAGGATTGGCCGTGGAGACTCGATCTCAGGTTGAATTTATGGCTTGGGTCGTAAATGTGTGCGCAGCAAGCCCCACGGGCCAATGGGGGACGAGTGTGTGAAATGAATGAGAACATTGTGGGTTATCATGATGGCGTAAAGGGAGTGAGTTTGAGGTGAGGTATGCGCGTGGTCGTACTACTGTACTGTATTGTGACAGTTGGTCACGTGGGGCGCAAGAGAATTTCACTGGACAGAGTTTTTTATGAGTATGGAACGAGTATGGAACGACGCGTTCGCCATATTTGAGGACCTATGCTCGCTGGGAAATGACGTGCGTCCGCAATTCCTGCAGCTCGAATGTCTCCACAAGGCGTTTACCCTAGGACCAATTGAGAACGTACTGACGAACTATCACGAACTCTTCTGCGAGGCGCGTGTCTCCAGCTCGTTCCGTACTAAGTTAGCAGTCTTACATCATTACTGCCATGTCCACAGCACCTGGAACCTTGCTCTTTTGACAACACAACCTCTCCCCGCTACTTCTCGGACTGCTTTTTGAACGCCCCACTTTCCCTTTCACTCTCCGCGGGACTCGCGTCGTCTTTCTCATACAATTCTCCGCCGAACTCGCGACACACGCTGAAGACTTTCTCACTCTGTCGACCAAAATCGTCGTTGGCGATGTGAGGGTGGTGAGACCCGGCCATGGATGAGGGTGCTCGCGGTGGAAATCATGCGAGGGTGCGTCTTCCTCTTACCATTGTCACTGATCGTTCGGCCCTTATAGACACATGCCACACGCGTAGGGATCATGCGGGGACGCCTAGTTCATGCGTAGCATCTGGCAATGCTACGATGCCTTGGCCACGATGGCGACACCTGCACTGCCTCTGGCGCGTGTCTCGTCACACTCTTTGTCGTCATTCTCCATCGCCACGTCACATCACGACCGTCGTCACTCGACGTCTCTCCGCAAATGCAGGGCGTGGGTCTGCCCACGAGCGACTCGATGCCGTATTTGCAGAGTTGCGATTTGGACAGCATCACGGAGATTTTGGCGACAGTAGTAAGTGCGATTGTCTCGAACGTCGTCGGGATGATCGGTAGTGAGGCAGGCCTGAGAAAAATGCAGATATGAATGTGCAGTGGTACAGCCTACGTCGCTCTCTTCATCTGAGCCCTCGTCACCGTTTTTTTCTCACAGCATCGACCAGCTCGACAAGAAAGACGCGCCGCCCATCCCCGAAGCGTACCTGTACCCCATCGGTGTCCAGTGACTCGCCTCGCTCTGCGACCGCCTGGCAGAGTACGTGATTCCCCTTTACAACAATCTCGCAGTCCAGAAGCCCACCATGGGATCGCTGGAGCCCGTGCGCGCACCAGGCGGGCTCAACCCGTCGACGCTACCTGAATCCGAGCCCGCCCGCGTAGGGCCTGCAGACAGTGCGCGCGATGGTTAGTGCTGTCTGGCCCGCGCTGCTCGCCACTTCCTCCTTCCTCACAACCAACCTTTCCAGTCCCCATTTGGCGATGTCCTCGGCGCGCTGCAGAAATGATGACTTGGACTATATGTGGTGCTGGCTCAGCGCATCAGAACTCTCAAAAGTCGAGGTCGCCGCAGTCCCAGTGGGCATAGGAATCCTTTTTGTGTTGCTCAAGAGCTTGGTCGTGGAAATGATAACTGACAGCGATCATAATACGCCATGGGGTGACCGTTGTCCTCAGCGAGAGTGGGACAACTTATGAGACTCATCTGGGTTAGGTGATGAGAGGGTAGTTCGAGGGGCCCCGGGGGCGCATGTGATGGTCCCGTACCTGTGTACAAGGATGATAACAGGTATACAGGTATACTTAGTTGCTGCGGCTGCGCCCGCGCCCGCGTACGAAAGAGGGACAATTTGACTCCGTTACTGTCATGGTGATCTATAATGCGAATCCCCGGCAGTATCCAGTCGCTGGAGTCTTGGTCCCAAAATACAGTATACAATATGGTTCTTGTGTCAAACCAATTCCAACCACTATCCTCTGAACTATTCGATTTCCACTCTACATAGTCAGCGCATTGAAGTACCCCCTCAAGTCATCCCACGTCGCCACCTGGCTGAACACGATTGTGTCACGGGACTTGCCCTCAACGACCCGTTGAGCACGACAAACTCGGGTGCGGCAGTCGGACTTTGGCCACTTGAAAGTCTTGTCTTTGTGAAGCCCGCGGGTCCTCAGCTACGTGAGTGTCTGACCTCGGAGTTACGTAAGAGGCACTCGTACGCCTCCCCATTCCACGATGCTGGTGATGTGGTTGTTGTGTCAGCGCAGACGATGAGGCGGTCGAGCCACTTCCGCACTGCCATCACGCGGCACAGACAGGTCTGTTTCGAAGGGAGCATGAGCATGCCGTCCGAGATAAGCGCCTTATCTCAGCCGCGCTCTGGGCGGCACGTGGTGGTAGCTGGTATTTCGATGAGCCCGGGTGGTGCCAGAGGTGGGACGAGCTCTCGAGGCCCTTGGGACTCGGTATAGCGGTCGTTTTATGCTAGCCTACTGTAATCACCAAAGTCACGATAGGAATTTCTCCATGGTGCTTGTCACGATCGTGTTCTTGGAGCTCCTCAAGGCTGGTGAATAGCTAGAGAATATAAATATGCGATACCATTCAATTGCTGCTCAACGAAGGCGGAGGGGAGAAAAGAAGGGTGTATGTCGTGGTGAGAGTAAGGCGTTACTGACCTCTTGACACTTCGGGCAAGTGTGATAGCGCGTCTTTACCTCCTGCACAAACTCGTATCCATCGATGTGATCTGAGCTCATTAGGTAGTGCAATTGAAGGCCGTCTTCGGTTTTGAAGACCTACAGTGTGTGGGTAGCACCATCAGCCTCGAGGGTAGGCTGCCGAACTGAACCAATCACCCTATTATGCACTGGGCAATATAGATGCCTGGCAGCCATGTGTTGGATCCACGACTTGACATCGTGTAGGGCAAAGGCGAGGTCGCAGTCGCGGGCCAGGCAGTGCAGAGTGACTGGCTGGCCGTGCTTCGAACTCAGGTGTTTTCGCAAGCTGGATGAACTCTGGAAGCCCTTCTGGCAGTCGGTACAGTAATTGTGCTTGCTGCGATCATGTTCTTGGAGCTCCTTGTAGCTGTCAAATAGCTATATGTACATCGCTGCTCGGTGAGCCCGCAGAGGGAGGAGATACGTGGCGTGACGAGAAACAGAGGGAACCGACCTCGTGGCACTCCGGGCAGGCGTTGTGCTCCTCCTCCGCATGCTCCCATAACTCATCCTCGTTGTCGAAATCCCATCCACACGTTATACAGAAGTGATGGTGTGGGCTCTGTCTGTAATGCGATCGAAGGCCACGTTCAGATTTGAAGGTCTATAGCATATACGCAGTGTACATCAGTCTTGATGGTAGACGGGCCAAAACTCAACTGATAACCTTATCGTGAGCTCGACAATACCAATGCTTGGCGCTCATATTTTGGATCCTCGACACGTCGGAGTGAAAATGCCGATCGCAGTCCCCGCAGAAATAATGATTCGGGCCCGGCATATAGTGCCACCTCCGCGCATCGTAACTCGCAAAATCGAGGTTGCAGCCATCACAGGGACAGTGGGCGTCGGAATCCTTCTCGTGTTGCCAAAGGGCTCGATTGTGTGGGAACCATCGCCGACAGCGATCGCAATACGCCATCAGATGGTCGGGGTTCAGAGGCTCAAAGAGGAGTGCGGGATTTATCGGATGTGGGGGACTCGTCTCGAATTTATACGAATCGTGTGGAAACCGGGTGCACAGCAAGTCCTATGAGCAGTGAAGGATGAGTATGTGACCATGAACATGATTGTGCGTTATCATGATCCGAAAGCGAGCTGCGCACGTGATCGTCGATCATCCCCGAGCATGAGCAGTCAGTGTCTAACGCCGCCGATGATCCATCGACTCCTTCTTAAATCCTCTTTCAGTCTCGTCACTGCGTTCTTTCATTTCCACACGATCGTCGCGGTCGCATCACTTGGCGCAAGGACTGACGCGTACTGACGCTTTTCCTTTGCTTGGCAAGAGGGGTGGTACACAGAAGACCTCCTTCGTCATGTATTCATGGGCTGCCCGACGAAACCCGCCAAAGTGATCACGATCGCCCTCAGCTCGCTCCAATGCCTCATCTCCTTCCGCTCCGTCTCCCCTCCATCGTTCCAGCTATCACCCAAACGATGAATGACTGCGTGTCGCAAGGCGTCGGTGTCGAGCTCAAGATTCTCCAAACCCTCCTACCTCTAGTCACTAATTACCCCGCCATGCACGGCCAACTGCTGGCAACCGTGCGTACTTCAATTTCACTTTCGTGCTGCCCCCTTCTCTTGTACCTCGTCCTGATGGATGACGAATGTTGAAGAGGCCCCTGTGGCGGCCACACACCAATGGGGCTACTTCGATGGACCGAACACGCGTCCTGTTCCAAGTGATGCTGCCCACACCGCGATCGCGGAACGCCAGGCCACCAAAGAATGGGAGCGCGGAAATGGTCCAGCGCGAGGCCTCCAATCCACGAGGCTCAGAGGTAACCCTACTCCGCATATGTCACCACAAAACAACGAGGGGGCGATGGGACCGACTTATTGAAGAGTTTGGTCAGCCAGGATACGAAGACACCAGAAAGGATGAAGGACTCAGCAGAGAAGTACCCGCGCGAACAGCTGGCGCAGAGCTGGAGGCGATATCGGGCGAGCCAGACGCCATCGAAGGGGTCACTCACGCGCACCACGACCGCGCGGAGCCGGACCTGTGAACAAGGCAGCCAGGCGACCCAAACTTGAAAACCCCCGAAGGAGTCGCTCACGCTGAACCGGACTCGACGCCAGGGGAAGAAATCAACTTGAACGCGCCTGCACATCTTGAAAGCGCGGGGCCAGAAGTCTTGATGGACGCGGAGGAGGATCGGCCATATGTGCTGAAGGAGGATGGGACCACCCGGGGGAACGCCAGTGTCGGAGAGGACAGAGACCCTCGCATCGAGCTGCAAGAGCCCGGTGTCAGCCACCTTACCACACAGGAGAAAGCTGGATCACTCACCTTGTCATCACCTATGCCACCCACCACTTCCGAGGCTGCTAGGACGCAGCGCTCACCGGCCGTCAACGCAGGGACGTCGGCCAACCCAGAACGAGACCGCGGCGCGGATTTGGAGCCGCCGCCGCATGACCCAGCGCTGCTAAACGAGGCAGCGGAATCCACCGACCATCCGCCTCAGCAGATCCAGGCCCACGCCAGAGTTGAAGGGCCGTTGGAGTCGCTTCGGGGTGAGGAACCGCGCGATGGGCCAGATAGGCCTGACATCGGCGCGCGCACTTGAGGGCAACACGCCCATCGGAGGGGCGCATGGCCGCCCTCCTGACCTCCCCAACTCGCAAGAGCACGGCTCCATCGTTTGGGAGCTAGCGTTCGTTGGTTCGAAGGCCCGTGTCCGCGTGCATAAGGCGCGGAGGCCTGTGCTTGATGAGCGTGCTTGCACGCACCCTGATCCCTGGCCCAGCCTGGGCATCATCACCATCGATCCGGACATCTATTTAGGGTCAGCATTACAGCTCGAGGGGGAGCAAAACTTTCACATACCATGTGTGGGGAGCGAGCTGCATGCTGCCCCATCAGCCCCTCAAATCTTTTCATCACCCTCACCATTACCCCCCGTTCTGTCACCGTCTGACACCCTCACGCGCGAGAATCTGTCGCGTGGAGAAGGCGCTGCACCAAGCGGCGCGCCACCAAAGGCCTTCGTCCTGGGCCCTCGAAGTCATCGAGCCCGCGTGAAGAAGACCAGGAAGCAGGGGGAGTGCCATCAGTACCGGGCAACTCACCTGCGTTCCCCGAAAACGTTGACCTTTTCGGACTTGATGGCGTGGCCAAGAACACGGACATGAGGGAAGTCAAACCCTCGGACATCAACGCGCACGAACGAGGGTGGGGTGATGCCGGTCGCGGGCGTAGCACCAGACCTGGCCGAGAGTACCGTCGGCGTCGAACCCGCTGGCGAAGCCAAGAAAGCCGCCGCCGCCAGGCCCGAGGCGCTGGTCCCCTGGGCGCAAAGTCGAGAGGTTGCCACGAGAGGGCGAGCCAGAGCCTGAGGCGCCACCGCAAAGGGGCAGACGAGAACCCGAGGCGCTACCACCAGAGGGTGAGTGCGAACGCGGCATAACGTCGCAAGGCACCCCAAACAAGGGCACACGCAAGCCCGATTGGCCACTACAAGACGTGTCGCGCGAGGACACCCTGTCGACGTGGGAAGTCGGCAACGCCGGGCGAGAGATCGAGACGCCGTCGAGAAAGGGCGAGCGCAAAGTCGAAGCGCCGCCGCAAGGGAGCCCCAACGAGGGCAAAAGCGAGCGCGATGCGCCACCACGAAGGGGCCCATATGAGAGTGCCCTGACCACCCTGGGATCCGGGAGGGAGGATGCCGAAGGAGCAAATCCTCAATTCGAAAAGGCCTGTTGAGGCCGTGGACATTGCAACGGGCAACGTCGCCCACAAGAAGGCCCTGGCTGTGCAGAAATCGAGTCAGTCTGGCAGCACCATCCCTAGGAGCCAACCACGCACCTGTACCCATCCACCACCGTCCCATCCCGCCGTCGAGAAGTCCATCCCCTTTTCATTTTGAGGCCATCGAAAGGGCACGGCGTCGTCCCAGAAGATGCAATGGCGTTGCAACAAGGCATCGCAACGCGGGCCGTTTGGTGGCCGTCACACCCGTGTCACACTGTTGTTACGCGCGTCCCCGCACCTCGCACACGCTCTGGCCCACTGGCACTGGCAGAGAAGCCCAACGCGCGGCCGCAGCCGCTGAATACAATTGTGGTGCCCCCATTTTTACGAAGGGGCATTTTGCTGCAGTTTTCATACTGTCTGCAAAATGAGGGGGAGTGTAGCGAATACTATTGAGCGCATGAACGGATCGATAAGATATGGACACTTTAGACAGTACCCTACATTCCTTGTTTTTGACAGATGTTTACTAGCACGGTGCCCCAGAACCTTATTCACTGGTTATATACTGTAGGTAGTTGGTTTCTATGCCCTCAGTTCCAGTGTCTGATGCACACGTTCTGAGGCCCAATGCGTGCCCCGCTCGTTTGCTTTCTACATTATTAACGGTGACATCTCCAATGCAGGGACCTTGTGTTGCACTAATAAAAGTGATGTACGAGCAGCAGCGAGCAAGCGCAAAGGAGAAGTGGGCTATGCAGACAATGATCTCAGTTTGGCACAGGATGACCACAACTCAGTATATATTCACCTATGCAGACAATGATCTGCATACTGTAAGTACGGTAATAAACGCGAGGGTAATGTGACGAAGCTCACCTCAGTTTGGCACAGGATGACCACAACTGAGGGAAAAAGTGAAGGTAAACTACGACGGTATAAAAGATCTCTGGGGCCGGTGTGAAAAAGGGTACTCGATGGATGCAAAACTAGGGTATGTACTAAAAAACGTCCATGCATGCTGTCCATGCCAATCACTAGCGCATCTCGCGCTGTACTCTATGTGGTGTCCATGTGGACCGACCGCTGCTTCCGCAACACTCCCCCTCACTTCGCGCGCGGTCCAGGGGACGCGGCGAAGTGCTTCTCCATGGCAGAAAGCAGGGGCGTGGGCGCGTCGGCCACTGTGTCGTCTGCAGCGCGGGAACCGGGCGGTTTGCGTTCTTGATGACCCAGCGGGTCTGGTGTGTGTGATGGGTGATCGCGCTTGAATGCGATTGCAGCATCATTGTTTGGGAACGGAGGAGCGGGGGCCTTGGGGTCAACGGAAGTGCCTGAGACGGGGCTGCGAAGGCACGATGCCTCCTGGCCGCCGTGCGTCGTTGCGATGTGCCCGCTCCCGATGGTGGGCGAGGGGGCGTCCTCTTGTTGCCTCGAAAATGGGGGCATGGTGCCGCCGTCGATGGGGAATGCGTGCCCCGACGTGGCGCGCCGATATATGGCCATGATGCCGCTCGCGTCTGCAGAGGTGGTGGCTGGGCACATTGGCGATGCAGCCCGGGTAAGTGTGTTGACGGCCTCGCGATGAGGCACGTCGCGTGTGGTATCGCACTCCGCTGCGCTTGCGGGTGCCGGGTCTGTGAGAGGGCGGACCAGATGGTCCACTGGCGGTGAGGAAAGCTTGTGTTCAGCAAGCTGGTAGTGGGGGAAAGCGGCGTCGATGTGCGCCGGCTGCGGCGGATGGACAGCGTGTCCTCCATGGTCTGACTGGTTGGGGTCGTCGATGTCGACGCCGCCCGTTTGACTGAGTACTTGCGCGGCTGGGCGCGCCTTGTGTGTGACGGGGCTCTCGGTGGGCTCCTCCCAGGGTGGCCGGTCGTGGCTGCGCTTGGCCTCCGCGAGCGTGCAGGGGGCGGGCGCGCCTGCGTCTGCGGTCTCGGCCGCGAATGTCGACGCTGCACCGTCGGGGTCTGCGAGTGGTGACGACGCACTGTTTTCCACCGTCGGCACTCCCCCTGATTCTCCCGGGTCTTCCGCGAAGGCCCCAGGATGGTCTGGGATGTGCGCGAGGCGAGGGTCGTCGGTGCCCAAGTGGGCCAATCCGTTGCCGCTGGGTTGAGGGTCAGGGTCGGACCCGATTTTGACTGTGGCGGTGTCAGTGCGTGAGGGTGTGGGCGCACGCTCCTGTTGAGCGTTCGTCACCGATTCGGCTGGTGAGGGTGAACTGTCCAGCTCTGGGGCTGGCTCGGATGATGAGGGTGTGGCCTTGGAAGGCGAGGCGGGCGATGTGAGGGCATTGGAAGTCGAGGGAGTGCCCGGCGCAGCAGTCTGCTCGCTGCTCATGCTCGGCATCCACATTTCCTCCCCCTTGAGCAGAGCTGCTGACGCCGGATGGATGTCCTGCTCCTCGGTGACGTTGCCAGGCCCGGGCCAAGATGCTCGGTGGGCCTGTGCGTTGGCGTTGAAGCCGGGGGTCTGACCCTTGCACGCGCGGATCACTTGCTCGGGGTCGTCGAGATGTGCGTGCTCCGGTGGGCGCACGGCGTCGTGGAGGCGGTGCGCATGGCGCACGGTGTCCGCGACCTGCTCTCTGCATGAGGAGGTGGTCTGGAGGCGTCCGTCTCCGATCTGGGGCGCATGCAGCGCGGTGCGGGGAGCGAGTTGGGACTCACTTCGAGGGGTGCCCTCCTCGGCCTCCTCTTCGACGTCTGTTTCCTCCCCCTCCTTGACCAGCGGACCCTCTAGTCCGGCCCAGTCAAGGTCGTCTTCATCCTCCGCGCCCCAGGTTTCGGCGCGGAAGGCCTCCCATTCGTCGACGTCATCGTCTGACTCGTCTTCGGATTCGCCCAGAGGGTCCGGCTCCGCGCAGTATGGGTACGCGCGAGCTACATCCTCTTCGGCCATGCAGAAGCCGTCGTCGTCTGAGTCGTCGTCTTCGAACACGTTGGCAGAGCCAACGGGCTTGTTCTCGGGTTTGGTGCTGGTGCTGGCCTGTGTGGTCTGGCCGCTCTGGTTCTCTGCGGTGGCCTCCTCCCTCTTCTTGGTGCGGCATTCGCGCACCCAGTGGCCCTCCTTGCCACAGTGGTGGCACTTGCCCTTGCGGCGTTTCGAGCTGCCTCCCTCGGACGTATTGGTAGCAGTGAGAGCCTCATCGCTCTGCCCGCTCTTGCCCTTGCCTTGAGCTTGGGTCTGGTCCTTGGTCGCGCGCCGAGACTTTGCGCGCTCGGCCTCCTCGGAAATCATGTCGATTAGCTCCGAGATGTCGACGGGCTTGCAGGTGTACCTGCTGGCAATGGTGAGGGAGTTGAGGGTTTGCGATGCATACAACGCGAGGGGCTCCGGGATGCCATGCAGGATCGTGCGCTTGTACTCGATGTCGGTGATGGGGATCCCGATGGCGGTGAGGTGGTGGCGCTGCTGCCTGAGGTCCGTCAGGAACTTCCGGATGTCGCCCCCCCTTGGGCACTTCATGTCCATGAAGGACTGGTGGAGATCCATCTGCATGAAGTCGGTCTTCGCAGTGAAGATGCCGCTGAGAGCATCCCATTGCTCCTGAGTGGTAGTGTACTCCTCAATGTCCAGGATGATTTCGTCGGGGAGGCGTTGACTCATGAGATACCCTGCGACGTCGTCTTCGCGGTCCCAATGATGGGCGGCTTGCTCTTCCGCGTCCGTAGGGTGTTTCGGGTCCTTCGGGACGGGACGTGGGTCCGAACCGTCAAAGTGGCCCCAGCGGCCATTGATTGCCATCGCTCTCTGGAGCCACCTGACGAATACAGCCCAGTTGCTGCCTTCAGAGTCGAGGTGCAGGACTTCAGCCGATAGAACGAGTTGCTGAGGAGTGGAGGATGTGGTGGGTGACATGGCGACTGAGCGTGATGACAAAGACGAGGAAGCTGAGGACGGGGCGGAAGACAATGCGGACGATGCTGACGAAGAAGCTGCTTTGGTCTTGGAACGAGTATTGTCACTGGGGCCAGGGCCCATAACCTGTTGCACTAATAAAAGTGATGTACGAGCAGCAGCGAGCAAGCGCAAAGGAGAAGTGGGCTATGCAGACAATGATCTCAGTTTGGCACAGGATGACCACAACTCAGTATATATTCACCTATGCAGACAATGATCTGCATACTGTAAGTACGGTAATAAACGCAAGGGTAATGTGACGAAGCTCACCTCAGTTTGGCACAGGATGACCACAACTGAGGGAAAAAGTGAAGGTAAACTACGACGGTATAAAAGATCTCTGGGGCCGGTGTGAAAAAGGGTACTCGACGGATGCAAAACTAGGGTATGTACTAAAAAACGTCCATGCATGCTGTCCATGCCAATCACTAGCGCATCTCGCGCTGTACTCTATGTGGTGTCCATGTGGACCGACCGCCGCTTCCGCAACACCTTGAGGTCACCTGTTCAAATCTCTCCAGGGTACCCGCCACAGGGTATATAACCTTTTCTATTACCCATGACGCTAAGTACCTTGTTACACTCTGCACAGTATGATGATAATAGGCATACAATGGGAAAAGGTCATTCTACCAATACTACTTAACATCGACTTTAACACATGTTGCAATTGGGATCCGTGGGGTTTCCTAGGATGCCATGTCAGTGTTACACTTTACAAGCATCTGCATGGGGCCTGCAGGCTGCATGGCCATTCCCCAGTGCCAAATGCAGCGCAGTCAACCTGTCCTTGTTCTGGGTAGACACGTTGGTGCCGCCCTCTATGGGCAGCCATGCGAGATCTACATGGCCACTGCGAGATGCCAAAATCAGCGCAGTCGACCCACCCTCCATCTAAGCTGACACACCAGCACCGCACTCTACGAGCATCCGTGCGAGGTCTACATGGCCGTTTTCTGATGCCAAATGCAGCGCAGTCAACCCATCCTTGTTCTGGGCTGACATGTCGGCGCCGCGCTCTATAAGCATCTGTGCAAGATCTACATGGCCATAGCGGGATGCCAAATGCAGCGCAGTAAACCCGTCCTTGTTCTGGGCTGACAACTTGGCACCGCACTCTACGAGTATCCGCACAAGATCTACATGGTCACCGCGAAATGCCAAATGCAGCGCAGTCCACCCGTCCTTCCTCTGAGCTGACACGTCGGCACTGTGCTCTACGAGCATCCGTGCAAGATCTACATGGCCATGGCAGATTGCAAAATGCAGGGCAGTCGACCCGTCCTTCCTCTGAGCTGACACGTTGGCACCACGCTCCACGAGCATCCGTGCGAGATCTACATGGCCATTGCGGATTGCCAAATGCAGCACAGTCGACCCTTCCTTGTCCTGGGCTGACATGTCGGCACCGCGCTCTACGAGCATCCGTGCAAGATCTACATGGCCATAGTGGGATGCCAAATGCAGCGCAGTCCACCCGTACCCACCACGGGCTGACATGTCGGCGCCGCGCTCTATGAGCATCCGTACGAGATCTACATGGCCAAGGCGAGATGCGGAATGCAGCGCAGTCGACCCGACCCCGTCCCGGGCTGACACGTCGGCGCCGCACTCTACGAGCATCCATGCAAGATCTACATGGTCACCGCGGAACGCCAAAAGTAATACAGTCGACCCGCCCTCCGTCTGAGCTGACACGTCGGCACCACACTCTAAGAGCAGACGTGCGAGATCTACATGGCCATAGCGGGATGCCAAATGCAGCGCAGTCCACCCGTCCTTCTTCCTCTGAGCTGACAAGTCGGCACCGTGCTCTACGAGCATCTGTGCAAGATCTACACGGCCATTGCAGATTGCCAAATGCAGTGCAGTCGATCCGTCCTTCATCTGAGCTGATATGCTGGCACCGTGCTCTACGAGCAGCCGTGCGAGATCTACATGGCCGTTCTTCAATGCCAAATGCAGCGCAGTCGACCCGTCCTTCCTCTGGGCTGACACGTCCGTGCCGCGCTCTACAAGCATCCGTGCGAGATCTACATGGCCATCGCAGATTGCCAAATGCAGCGCAGTCGACCCGCCCTTCATCTGAGCTGATCCGTCGGCACCGTGCTCTACGAGCAGCCGTGCGAGATCTACATGGCCATTCACCAACGCCAAATACAGCGCACTCGACCCGTCCTTCCTCTGGGCTGACACGTCGGCACCGCGCTCTACGAGCATCCGTGCAAGATCTACATGGCCACTGCGAGATGCCAAATGCAGCGCGGTCAACCAGCCCTTCTTCTTGGCAGACACGTCGGCACCGTGCTCTATGAGCATCCGTGCGCGATCTACATGACCATTCTCCAACGCCAAATGCAGCGCGGTCCCCCCGTCATCACTCAGAGCTGATACGTCGGCACCGCGCTCTACGAGCGTCCGTGCGAGATCTACATGGCCACTGCGAGATGCCAAATGCAGCGCAGTCAACCCGTCCTTCTTCTTGGCAGACACGTCAGCGCCGCGCTCTATGAGCATCCGTGCGAGATCTACATGGCCACTGCGAGATGCCAAATGCAGCGCAGTCAACCCGTCCTTCTTCTCGGCAGACACGTCGGCGCCGCGCTCTATGAGCATCTGTGCAAGATCTACATGGCCATTCTCCAACGCCAAATGCAGCGCGGTCCCCCCGTCCTTCCTCAGAGCTGATACGTCGGCACCGCGCTCTACGAGCATTTGTGAGATATCTTCATGGCCATAACGGAATGCCAAAAGCAGCGCAGTCCACCCGTCCTCCTCCTGGGCTGACACGTCGGCGCCGCGCTCTACGAGCATCCGTGCGAGATCTACATGGCCATAGCGGGATGCCAAATGCAGCGCAGTCCACCCGTCCTTCCTCTGGGCTGACACGTCGGCACCGCGCTCTAAGAGCATCCGTGCGAGATCTACATGGCCATAGCGGGATGCCAAATGCAGCGCAGTCCGCCCGTCCTTCAGGGCTGACACGTTGGCACCGCGCTCTATGAGCATCCGTGCGAGATCTACATGGTCATTCTCTGACGCCAAATGTAAAGGCGTTGATGCGTCATCGAAGCTCCGAGAATTCACACCATGTGGGTGCTCAATGGCCAAGATCTTCGCAATGTCGTGTAGACCGCAAAAAGCGGCATAATGTAGGGGTGTACCACAGGGTGGAGACGGCCCTTCGCCTCGTTTGCGTCGCCTCCAGGAAGGTACTGTTGGGTCATGTATCCAGAGCCAGATGGAAAGATGTGGTTTCCTCTGGTCAAAAAGTTGCTTCATCCCTTCCACTACATGTCGCGACATACCCCCAAAGCGGGCATGCTCCAACCAGTGCCGGGCCGCGTATTCAGCGAGAGGAAATTGCCTCAGGCTCTGGCTGGTGATGTTTTTGTCCAGATGCAATAGAACACCCAGACATGCCTGGGTGACGAAGGTATGCGCAGGTGACATAGAAATATGGTAACGGCGGGAAATACTGTTGTGCTTTTCGGCAAAGCGGCTAGACATCAAGAATTCTTTCACAGTGAAGTGAGTGAATTGTACGACTCTGGAAGTTTCGAGATACGTTTCGACGTTGACAACGGAAAGTAATGTGGAGCAAGCGGATAGTATTGCTTCGACCGGATTTTTCAGGCGCCAGTCCCTGTGAAATTTCGGAATTGCCCCCGACTTGAAATCGAATGCCAGAATTTCCGCCAGTTCCTCGACTTGGAGCGGGCGGGAAGCCACTGTGACACAGATGAGGAGTCGTTGGGCATATTCCCACTTTGGTTCTTGAATCTCTCGCAAAGTGCGCTCATATGTCCCATCAAGAGTCTCCGGCAATCCGTTCAGAATATCCTGGATATTCCCTGGGAAGCAGTTGGCGAGGTATGCGAGTTGACAATCTACCCATCTAAACCTGTCGGATGTACGGGTGAGATGGACGAATGAGATGAGGTATAAATGGCTTACATCCCATCCGCTTTTTTTGTCAGCACATCAATCACAAGCTGCTTGTGCTCCGGATTCCAGTTTTGCATGTTTGTATTCGTGTTAACAATCGACTTGATGTACTTTATGATGTCCTTTTTTTGTCCGCTTTCGTCATGTAAGGAAACGGAACGGAAAGCTAGAGGCTCGAGGATAGCCTTGATGTCGACCTCGGGTCGGCTCGTCACGCATATGCGCACGTTTGGGAGCTGGGCCTCGACGAGGTCCTCCAAAAACGATAAGAGCTTTTCGCGGGGGGACAACAGAGAAGATGTGCTTGGACATTCATCCAAGGCATCTATGACCAGATGCACTGGTCGTGGTTCTGGGCGTTTCAATAAGTCGATCAAACACTGGACAAGTTCGTCGTCGCCGGGAGTTTCTGCACCATTGCGGTGTGCAGAATAGAAAGCGGACAGGACATCGTAGTAGGAATCGGACTGGTCGCACAACTGGAATAATATTGATGAGAGTAGCCCAGCGATGTGCTTCTTTCTATCCTCCCTGAAATCATAATAAAATATGGCAAGTGATGTCAGTCCAGATTTCCGCATAGCCTCGATCTCCTCGATGATCGCGGAACTAACCAAACTGTAAGTCCTCAAGACAAAAATATGGACAGTTGAACTTACCAAAGGACGCTCTTCCCAGCGCCCGCTACGAACGGGGGGGGGGGCATCAGTTTCTGCGAAAATGTAAGTGCTGAGCGCTGAGCGACAACTGACGTTTCCCGCTGATCCACAGGAGCGAACTCGGTCCTGAATCCTTCCATTCTGAGAGTGTGTTGCCCTTAATGAACCACTCCCCGGTCTCGCTGTGCCGTGATTCGCGCGCGATGTTGAAGTTTTTCCGAGGATCGGGTGGACAGAGCCACTTTTGAATATTAGCCAATAGTTCGCCATCTGCTAGAGTATCTCAGCCTTTCAAACAGCAAAGGTAATTTCAGCAGATAGCTGACGTTTCGATTTGTTCGTGTCACCTGTCGTTCGGTCTAGCATTCAGTCAGACACAGAACTCGCTCGTTATCGCCAACAAAACGTTAAACGTACTGAGGACACTCTGGACACCGTCAATGGACACTTTGTTGTGTTGTGGACACGTATTCAATACATGGCAGACTACATTGCGAGGCCGTTCACTCACCGTCGACAGCCCTGAGAATCTGAGCTCCAACAGCCAGAACCTCTTCTTGGAGGAGGCGGTCAAGCCTCTGACGTGCTTTGTTGATATCCTTGACCCCGAAAAAGTTCTTTACCCATTTGACTGCATCGCGTTAAGTAAAGTAATACCTCACCGAGGAAGGACTCACGCGAACGTCGCCTCTTGAGCTTTCGGGTCACAAGAGCGAGCGTGGAGACTAGCTCCACCACCAACCCAACCACTATCCCGTCCAATGCAGGCATAGGGTGAGACGTCTCAGTATATATTCTGAGACGATTGATGAAACGTTCAATCGACTCGAGGATCTCGGCGAGTGCGTCGTAACTTGTGATTACGCCATTAGCTGCCTGGTTGACCTGGGCGTCAGGAAGATGTCCACGTATCAAAGTAGGAATGACACATACATCCAGGAGGATACCAAGAGTAGAATTTATCGCTTTTGCATGTGGGAGTAATTTCTGTACAAACGGTCAGAAATGCAAGATAGGTCTTCGTGACCTTTTGGCGTACCAGGCCTGCGTCGTCGGCGACGGATGTGACGGCAGAAACTGGGGTTAAAATTGATACGGTAGCCCTGATAGACTTGAAGATCCTATCACGCCGTCGAAAATCATTGAAGGCCTGCGCTTTGTCTTGTAACAGGGCAGTAATGCTATCGATGGAGTGGCAACGCTGCAGTCGGATAGCAAGCGAGTCGTCCCAGTCTGCCAATATGACGCCCGGTTTTTTCTCGTACTCCTGTAAGGCAGACTCTAGGAGCGCTTGGAAACGAGCCGAACCTGCCTGGTCAGTCATATCACGAGTAGGAAAAGGATGGGGTGTATGGGAGGAGGATTGGTTCTCGGTGACAGAACAATGGCGAGACAGCGGGGTGTGGTACACTGGGTAGAAGGTTGGGGGGAAGAGCGAAGGTGAGAGCACTGCCCCAACGGTATGTTCCATATTCGCACACAGACACGAGGTGATTGAGTTTGATTAGAGTCGCTTGAAGTAGATGGGCGCAAGTCGGGGGCGAGCGCCGAAGGTTTTCAGTTTAGTACAAGGAGATTACCGAACATTGTAGATAGCCCGGAAGGGCGAGACGTCGGTCGTCCCAAGGGCAAGAAAATGCCATATTACCAGTGCAGTAGTGAGATGCGGCGGGAAGGAGAATACAGTAGGGTGCTGTTCCGACAGGTTGGTTGCTTTTTGACTTGCTTAGACTTAGAGAGATTGAACGGGGGCCGGAAGGGAAAGGAAATAGTATTTCGGTTAGGGTGCAAAATGAATGACCACAGGGTTCCACTGTATAGTGTATAAACAAACAGGATGCAGCAATGCCTAGGAAAAATACAAAGTACGGCAAGTCACCGGCGCGATAGTTTATTGGTTTTGTTTGATCAAGTTTGGGCTCCGATTGCGAAGCGAAGGTCATCGGCATTAGCCGGCCAAACCCTTGACCAGCTTCCTCGACTTCCACCGGTGGCTGAGACACATCTCATGCAGTCCACACGCTTCCCAACACGGCATCATCACAGGACTCATGATTCTCCGACAATACACACATACGATTCGTGCGAGCATGCAAAGACCACCCACAAGCCAATTCGGAACGAGCGCGTTCTACCACAGGTGGACAAATTGGTGCGGAGGTCCACTCAGATGTGTGGCCTGTCCAGAGTCTGGAGGGCCGAGATATTATTATCACATTCACACGCAACCACATGCGCATCACCCTCATCCGCACCAAATATGAGGCTCTCGACGCCTACATTTGCTGCCTCGGCTGAGAACCAACATGGGTCCAATCAGGCGCTTCCGTTCCGATCGTGGTGGTGAGTTCACCAGGGCAGACTTCGACAACTTCCTTAACGGACAGAGTGGATCGTTGCCTCACTGCACACGACATGCCACAGCACAATGGAGTAGCGGAATCACTCAACCGCCGTCTCTTGAGCGTGTCCACGCAGTCCTCCACCACGGCCGCCTTCCCCAAACACTCTGGGGCGAGGTCATCCACTTTGCCTTGTGGCTCAAGAACCGGACCTCCACCCGAATCCTAGGTGACATCACCCCGTATCAACGCCTCCACTGTGAGAAGCCTAACCTTGCAGGATTGTCCGAGTCGGGCCACCACGTCTAGGTGCACAGCAGCACTGGGCCCGAGCTCAACGCGCGAGGAATCGGGGGTCGATGGGTTGGCTTCGACATCGCGAGCACACATGCTCACCGGATTTACTGGCCTGGACACTGGACAGAACTCGGTCTCAGTCGAGCGCAACATCAAATTCACGCTGACGGTCCTGCAAATCACCTTCCTCTCACCAGCTAAGGGGGAGCAGGATATCTCCAGCACGCCGGCCAACCAGCCACAATTCAGCCAGCAAGAGGAAGAACTACTCAGCGCCGTCACCGACACCCCCAAAGTCGACTCTGTCTCTCACTCTCCCGCACCCACTCAGTCAAAGACCCTGACCCCAACAACATAGCGCCAAACAACACGCTCTGTGTCACGAACAGCCAATGCGTCCAGCACCAGTGGTGGGATAGCCACACATGTTAACACGTGCATGGCTCTCCCAGCGGCGCCCAACTTCAGTGGAAGTCATGGGGAGTCGACTTTCCACTTCGGCCCCGATAAGAACCATGCTGATTTCGCCTTCCACGCCGGTCTCGACCAAGAGATACCAGCTGCAGTACAGGAAGCCGGAGGTGACCCGAAGACGCTCCATGAAGCACGATCTCACCCCGACTGGCCACGCTGGAAGGAGGCGACGGATCACGAAATGGAGACTATGGAGAAGGCTGGGACCTGGGCCGCAGTCTCACGCCCACCTGATGAGAATTTTGTAGGCAGAAAATGGGTTTTCCGCATCAACCACAACGCATATGGCTCTGTGGACAAGCACAAGGCCTGTCTCGTCGCAAAAGGCTTCATGGAAGCCCACAGGAGTCGACTATTTCGACGCCCTCCCACCCGTGGCGAAGCTGTTCAACTCCCACACCATCCTAGCATGCTGCATGCTACGACTGGGAAATTGAGAAGTTCATGGACACGGATGTTCGCCGATGTCTCGCTGTCTATCTCAGAAGAAGTCTTACTTGCGAATCTCCGGGATATCTTACCTAGCCGGACACCGAGGAACGATCCCGGGTTTGCTTACTCTGACAATGGGACGAATAGATGCGTGAACCGCAGACTAAGTGAGATTACAGTATTGAGTCCTGGCCAAGTAATTCTACCATCTGTTCTCTGTACTATTCGAATTTGAACCCTACATAGTCAGCGTGTTAAAGCGCCTCGTTAAACTGTCCATCACGTCACGGACTTGTCTGAACATCTTCACCCCACAAGATCCACCCTCGACGTGCTGACACAACCCGCTGAGCGTGACAAACTCGACGCGGCAGTCCGACTTTGGGCACCGATATATCCTATCCTCGTGGAACGGACTTTTCAAGTGTTGGTTGAGCCGCACGAGCGTATCGAACGTCCTGTTGCACAAGAAATATTCATACGCGTACCCGTTCCACGAGCGGTCAGTCGCCCACGCCATTGCAGGCGCGGGAGGCTCATACCGGCCCATGGGCCCGTGAGCAAGCGGTTAGGATTGGTGATGTAGTTGTTCGTGTCGGCGCGGACGACGAGACGGTTGAGCTGCTCGCGGGTCATGCGGGACGGGCACGTGCCCGACTCGAAATGGAGAACGAGCGCGGCGTGCGAGACGAATGCCTTGTTGCAGCCGCGGCCTGGACAACGCACGTCAGCTGGTCGATGAAGCCTCGAGTTGAGGTGGTGACGGAGGTTGGACTCGTTCTGAAAGGAACGGCTGCAGTCGGTGCACCAAAGGTGCACGTCGCGATCGTGTTCCTGGGGCTCCGCGTAGGTCCCGAATGGCTGCGGGAAAGTACCGGTCTGATTCAGCGAGATGCGTGGAGAAGGAAAAATGGTATGTATGTGAGGCCGAAAAGGGGTTACTGACCTTCATGCAGCCCGAGGCGCGACAGGCATGGTGGCCCGGGCTGCAAATAGTGCGATTGGAGGCCGTGATTGGATTTGAAGGCCTACAGGACGCGCAACAATCGGTCTCAGCGGACGCGCCGAATCGATGACAGGGGGGAGACTCACCTTATCATGCAGTTGACAATACCAATGATCATCCTCCATGTGTCGCAATCTCGAGCTCTCTGAGGCATAATGAGTACTGCGCTCCCTGCAACAATGGTGTTTTGGGCTCTGTATGTAGTGCTGCTGTAGCCCTATGAAGTTTGGAAAGTCGAGGCAGCAGTCGTCACAGAGCCAGTGGTAGCCGGAGTCTTGTTCGTGTCGACGGAGCGCTCGGTTGTCTCGGAATGGTCGGTCACAGCGATCGCAATACGCCACCGGATGGTGGTGGTGAAAAGGAAAGAGTGGGAGTGAGACGATCGGCGTTGGGACTCAATCTCGAATCTATATGACTTGTCACTGTGTTTCAAACCCGTAGACAAATTGAGTCATTCAGTTGTCCAAGGTATTGATTTCTGGCATTGCAATACACGTGTCTCGCGGGGTTGACAATGGGTGGGCGGGAAAACGGTGACTTGGGCTATGCGTGGAATGGAAGCCCAGAACGGGTCATGCTATCTGTCAATGGGAGGCCGATCATGACTCAGTTGAGATGAGCATCACATATTGTCCTGTTGCTCTAAGAAGCACAGGCGCGACCACCAAGGGTCATACAGTAGCTGGCGCAATCGGTTGGCATGCTGTACTGCATACAGTCTTAATAGCCCTTCAGCGCTTCAGCCGCCGGGCCATGTTGGTTGAACATCACGTGATTCCATTCGCATATCGCTTTTTGTGGTCCGCTCCCTCCCACAGGACTGTTGCACCCTACCGTCCCATCGACGGGCTATCTTCTCCCTCTCACCCTTGATGCCTCTGGGCATTGGTCAGATCACTTGAGCCTTTAGCCTCCCTGGTTCTGTGTTCCATGGGAGAACTGATCCAAGTGCGTGCTGACTTTCTGCCCCACCCGTCATTTTGGGTGACGTGTCTATGTTCAGGTGCCCTAGGTGGCGCACAATATACACTCCTTCAACCGCAGGATAATCCAGCTCTACACGCAGAGAGTGGCTTTACCGGGTCCGGCATTATTCTCCCTGTATAACGAGATTGCAGGGGATACGACCAGAACCTGGCCGTGAACTGGAGGGAAGATACGCAGGGTATCATGCTCCTGGTGAGTTACCCCAACCGCTTTCGCTGACCTCTTCGAGGCTCACGAAGAAATGCTAGGGTGGCCTTTTATCGGCCACAGTCGCAGGGTTCCTTTCAACGTCTTACCTGGGCTCTCAAATGAGCTCCCAAGACGTCTATGCCTTCTACCTCGCCCAGATCTATCAACTCCAGGCCAACGTCTCCCTCCCACCGCCCCCGATTCATACTCCGAAGCCCGGCACCCCCATCCATGGCGACGCGCGCGTTTTTGGTTCGCGAGTCTGGTGCTGAGTCTAACCTCTGCCGTGTTCGCAACCTTAGCGCACGAATGGGTCCGCAGGTACATGCTTCTCACCCAGACACGGTTCAGTCCGCACAGGCGTGTGCCAATTCGGGCGTACCTGGCCCAAGAAAAATCGCTGGGGCGCCTTCAGCACATGATCGAATCGCTGAGCACATCCTTGCACCTCTCCATCTTCATGTTCCTCTTGGGACATATCACGCCGAATTCTGGAGGTGACTCCGCTGTCATCGTGAGGGTTTGTTTATACATCGCGATCCCCCCAGTTCTGTATCTGTGATACAGCCTGACGCCATGCTCATCCCCACAGGATAGTGCTCCACCCGTCTTACCTGGCTCCTCATCTGGTTGAGGATAGTTCCCCGGGTGGGACTGTCGCTCCTCAGGGCCATTACGTGTCGTGATAGTTTCAGCAAGGTGTTCCAAAATCCCGACGCCATATCCAACGGCAGGAGCTGGCTGACTTTCGACTCTACAGCACTGGAGGTCGAGAAAGCCGCCAAAGCTCATTCCTCAACGCCTGACGTTGGAACAATATCGTGGTTGTTCAGCTCTTTGGGACTTGAGAAAGAGTTTGCTTTTTGGCAGGCATCCCTGGCTTCTATAGGTCAAAGCGAGTGGAAGATCCAACCCAGGCCTCCAAGCCCTCAATACTGAGAGGTTACCCAGGGCGATTGTCTCCTTTGTGGATCGTTCGTTGGCTTCTGTCCTCGTTTCGGGAATCACAGAGCAGAGACAGATTAGGGTTACGTTGAAGGCAATCGAGACGGATGGCGATCTGCTCCAGCGCACGTTCTATCACGCGCTTTTTACCGTCGACTCGGCCGTCTTCCAGTGCGTGGAATTCAACGACGGAGATGCGGACGTCTGCTTCCCCGCAAAGTGCGTAGTCACCGTCGCCATCAGTCGACTCGGCGCCCACGGAATAGGCGACCGTTGGTCCAGCATCGTTCAACTCCACCTGAACTGGTCACGATCCCACTTTTCCGAATACCACGGACAACGCGATGGCGTCAAGCTCCGGAACCTAGTCCAGCTGGCCCGCGAGCTGAATTCCGCACATCCCGACTACGACGACTCGATGGCGAAGACGATATTCCATAACACCTTGAGCACTGCGCGCCAACTGCGGGTTCGAAAACGCGTCGGTACGGCTCCGACGGGAGTTTTGTGACCTCTGGAATCGGCTCGTGGGCTCGATGCGGGACATACGCCGGGTTCCGGTCGTGAGACCGAATGTGATGCGGATCCTTTGTCTCACCCGCGCGCTTTACATTTCTTTGCACCAGCACCGAATCGACATGTTTTGCGTTTTCAGGGACGACATCGATTCCTGAGCTGAGACGCGACGTGGAGCTCGCATCAAGCGCTTCCGTCCAGATCGTGGGGGAGTTCACCAGGGCAGAAATTGACAAATTCCTCAAAAAAGGAGTATGGATTGTCGCAGCACCACACATAACATGCCACACCACACCGGAGTAGCGAAATCACTCAAGCGCCGTCTCCTCGACCCCAGCCGCCTCCCAGAAGCACTCTGGGGCTAGGCCACCCACTTTGCCTTGTGGTTCGAGAACCAGACCTCCATCCGAATCCTAGGTGACATTACCCCATATGAACGCTTTCACCGCGAGATGCTTAACCTCGCAGGACTGCCTGACTGGGGCCAGCGGGTCTGGGTGCACAGTAGCACTAGCACCAGGTTCGACGCACGATGAATCGAGGGCCGACAGGTTGGCTTCGACAGCGCGAGTTCACATGCTCACCGTATTCACTGGCCTGGCAAAAACTCAGTCTCAGTCAAGTGGATTATACTCAGTTGTTGCACACGTGCGAAAGAGAAGGTGGGTGTTCGTGATTGATAGTACCTCACCGTGACCTCGACGACGTAGTAGATGTGGTATCTTCTCTACGTCCGTTTTGGATGATCCTGTACTTCCCGACCCCAACAAGGGTGACGTGCAGAGAAGCACGAAAAAATAGCCACAATAACTGTGTAATTACTCATGCATTTAACCAATTCATCTTTGAGTGAATTATTCGAATCCACCCTACATGGTCAGCGTATTGAAGCCCCTCGTCAAGCCATCCATCACATCGCAGACTTGTCTAAACATCCTTATACCACAGAACCCGCCCTCAACATGCTGACACAACCCACCGAGCGTTACAAACTCGGTCCGGCAATCCATCTTTGGGCACCGGTATATCTTTTCCTCGTGGCGCGGGCTTTGCAAGTGCTAGTTGAGCCGCGCGAGAGTGGTGAACGTCGAATGACACAAGAAGCACTCATATGCGGTCCCGTTGAACGAGAGCTCCGTCGCCCACGTGACCGTAGGCGCGGGCGGCTCGGAGCGGCCCAGCGGCCCAGTCAGCAAGCGGGCGGGGTTGGTGATGTAGTTATTTGTGTCGGCGCGGACGATGATGCGGTTGAGCTCTTCACGCGTCAAGCGGGACGGACAGGTGCCTGTCTCGAAATGGAGTACTAGAGCGGCGTTCGAGACGAAGGCCTTGTTCCAGCCGCGGCCGGGGCAGCGCACGTTGGCTGGTTGATGCACCTTCGAGTTGAGGTGGTGGAGGAGGTTGGACTCGCTCTGGAAGGAACGCTTGCAGTCGGTGCAGTACGTTTGCACGTAGCCAACGGGTTCCTGACGCCCTACTTGCCCACTGAATGACTGAAATACGAAGTACATTTCCGCTCCGGGTCAGCGCGCCACACGTGGAGGGGATAAATTGGATAGGTTGTGGTGTAGGGGAGAAAAGGTGACTGACTATGTGATCGGGGCTCTGTACATAATGCGATTGAAGGCTAGCGTTGGATTTGAAGGTCTACAGTACGCATACAAGCATCAGTCTCAGCAGACGCTCGAATGAACGATGGTGGTAGTCGGGGAAAGGTGACCTTATCGTGTATCCAGCAATACCAATGGTCGGTGTTCATGTGCTGGGCCGTTGATTCGTTGGAGGGGAAATGCCGATCGCACTCTATGCAGAAATGGTGTTTCGGGCTCTGTGAGTAGTGCTGCCTTCGGGCGTCGGAACTGCCGAAGTCGAGGTGGCATCCATTACAGAGCCAATGGGACTTGGAATTGTCTTTTGTGTTGCCCTAGGGCTCGGTCGTTCGGAAATGGTCGTTCACATCGATCGCAATATGCCATCGGACGATGGGGGTCTGAAGCAGAGAAGAGGATTGGCCGTGGAGACTCGATCTCAGGTTGAATTTATGGCTTGGGTCGTATATGTGTGCGCAGCAAGCCTCACGGGTCAATGGAAGACGAGTGTGTGAATAAATTAAAACGTTGTGGGTTATCATGATGGCGTAAAGGAGGCGAGTTTGAGGTGAGGTATGCACGTCGCTCCCTTCGGGGATGCATACGAAAAAATTGGTGAGGTATGCACGTGGTCGTATTGTCCTGACAGTCGGTCACGTGGGACGCAAGAGAATTTCACACGGAGTTTTGTATGCGGATGGAACGACGCGTTCGCCATATTTGAGGGCCTGTGCTCGCTGGGAAATGGCGTGCGTCCGCAATTCTTGCAGCTCGAATATCTCCACAAGTTTACCCAAGGACTAATTGAGAGTGCACTGATGAACCATCATGACCTCTTTCGCAAGGTGCGTGTCTCCAGCTCATTCCATACTACAGTAGCAGCCCTTACTTCACTGTCATATTCACAGCATCCGGAACTCTTACTCTTACTATGACACCACCTCTCCCTGCTACTTTTCAAAACGCTTTCTGAACGCCCCGCTTTCCCTCTCATGCTCCACGGGACTCGCCTTGGGACTCGCATCGTCTTTCTCTTACAATTCTCCGCCGAACTCGCGACAGAAGCTGTCCTCTTTCTCACTCTGCTCATCAAACTCATTAGTGGTGAGGCGGGGGCTACGGGCTAGTGAGGCTTGGATAGGGTGGATGAGGGCGCTCGCGGTGGTAGTTATGCAAGGGTCCGTCTTCCGCTTATCAATATCACTGACCGTACGGCGCTTATAGACGCACGCCACATGCGTGGAGGTTATACGGGGACGCCGTGTTCTTGCGTAGCATCTAGCAATGCTACGATGCCTTGGCCACCGACGGTGATACCGACACTGGCTCTGGCGTGTGTGTCTTCACACCCTTTGTCGCCATCCTCCAACGCCTCGTCACATCACGTCCGTCATTGGTCGGCGTCTCTGCTTAAACGCAGGGCGTGGGTCTACCCACGAACGACTCGATGCCGTATTCGCATAGTCACAGTTTGGACAGCGTCACGGAGATGGTGGCGACAGCAGTAAGTGCGATTATCTCGAACGTCGTCGGAATGATCGGTACTGAGGCAGGCCTGAGCAAAGTGCAGAGATGAATGTCCAGTGGTACGGCCTACTTCCCTTTCTTCGCCTGAATCCTCATCACCCATTCTTTCTCACAGCATCGACCAGCTCGACAAAAAGACGCGCTACCCATACCCGAAGCGTACCTGTACCTCATTGGTGTCCAGTGATTCGTCTCGCTCTGCGAGCGCCTGGCAGGTTACGTGATTCCCCTTTATAACTCTCTCGCGGTCCAGAATCCCCCCGTGGGATCTCCGGAGCCCGTGTGCACACCAGGCCGGCTCGACCCGTCGATGCTACCCGAATCCGAGCCCGCCCGCGTGAGCCTGCAGACAGTACGCGCGATGGTTAGTGCTGTCTGGCTAGCGCTGCTCCCCACTTTCTCCTTCCTTCTCACCACCAACCTTTCCGATCCCCTATTTGGCGGTGTCCCTCGGCGCGCTGCAGAAATGATGACTTGGAGTCTGTTTGTTGTGCTGGCTCAGCGCTTCGGAACTCTCAGAGGTCGCGGTCATCGCAGTGCCAGTGGGCATAGGAATCCTTTTTGTGTTGCTTAAGGGCTTGGTTGTTCGGAAATGATTCCCGACAGCGACCACAATACGCCATGGCCATGGGGTGACCGTTGTCCGCAGCGAGAGTGGGACAACCGGGGTGGGGTGGGACTTGATCTGGAACTTATAAGACTCATCTGGGTTGGGTGATAAGAGGGTAGTTCGAGGGGTCCGCGGGCGCACGTGATTGTCCTGTACCTGTTCAAGAACGAGAACAGGTATACTCGGTTGCTGCGGCTGCGGCTGCGCCCGTATACGAAAGAGGACTCGAATTGACTCCACGCTATCATGGTAATCTTCCCGGCCCAGCAGTATTCGGTCGCTTAAGCCTCCCAACATACAGGATCAATAAGATGGTTCTTGTGTCTAACCAATTCCAACCACTGTACTCTGACCTATTCGAATCCTACTCTACATAGTCAGCCCATTGAAGCACATCCTCAAGACATTCATTACGTAGCCCCTGGCTGAACATAATTGTGCCACAGGACCTGCCCTCGACATGCTGACATGACCCGCTGAGCACGACAAACTCGGGTGCAGCAGTCGGACTTTGGCCACTTGGAAGCCTTGTCTTTCTGAAGCCCGCAGGTCCTGCAAGGGCAGCTCAGCTGCGTGAGCGTCTCTGAACTGGATTTACGTAAGAAGCACTTGCACGCCTTCCCATTTCACAAGTGCCGGTGATGTTGCTTGGCTGTTGTGCCAGCGCGGACGATGAGGCGGTTGGGCGGTTGGGCTGCTTGCGTACTGGCATCACACAGCACAGGCAGGTTTGGTTTGAAGTGGAGCATGAGCATGGTGTCCGAGACAAAGGCCTTGTCCCAGTCGCGGTCTGGGAAGCGCATGGTGGTAGGCCGGTGTTTCAGTGGGCTTGGGTGGTGCCAGAGGTGGGACGGGCTCTCGAAGCCCTTGTGACTTGGTACAGCGCTCGTTATTATGTTAGCCTACTGTAATCACCAAAGTCACGATAGGCAGTTCCTCGCGGTGCTTGTCACGATCGTGTCCTTGGAGCTCCTCAAGACTGGTGAATAGCTAGAGAATATAAATGTGCAATACCATTCAATTGCTGCTCAACGAAGCCGGAGGGGAGAAAATAAAGGTGTACGCCGTGGTAAGATTGGGCGTTACTGACCTCTTGGCACTCTGGGCAAGTGTGATAGCGCGTCTTTACCTCCCGCAGAGACTCATACCCATCGGTGGGATCTGGGCTCATTAGGTAATGCAATTGGAGGGTATCTTCGGATTTGAAGACCTATAGTGTGTGGGCAGCATCATCAGCCTCGACGGTAGACTGCCGAACTGAACTGATCACCCTATTATGCTCTGGGCAATATAGATGCCTGGCAGCCATGTGTTGGGTCCACGACTTGACGTCGTGTTGGGCGAAGGTGAGGTCGCAGTCGTGGGCCAGGCAGTGCAGAGTGGCTGGCTGGCTGTGCTTCAAACTCAGGTGTTTTCGCAAGCTGGATGAACTCTGGAAGGCCTTATGGCAGTCGGTACAGTAATTGTGCTCGCTGCGACCATGTTCTTGGAGCTCCTTGTGGCTGTCAAATAGCTGTATGTACAGGTGACATCGCTGCACAGTGATGCTGTAGAAGGGGAAGATACGTGGCGCGACGAGAAACGGAGGGAACCGACCTCGTGGCACTCCAAGCAGGCGTTGTGTTCCTCCTCCGCATGCTCCCATAACTCATCCTCGTTATCGAAATCAAACCCGCACATTATACAGAAGTGATGGTGTGGGCTCTGTCTGTAATGCGATTGAAGGCCATTTTCAGATTTGAAGGTCTATAGCATATACGCAGTGCATGTCAGTCTTGGTGGTAGACGGACTGAAACTCAACTGATGACCTTATGGTGAGCTGGACAGTACCAGTGCTTGGCGCTCAAATGTTGGATCCTCTAAACGTCGGAGTTAAAGTGCCGATCGCAGTCCCCGCAGAAACGATGATTTGGGCTCCAGATGTAGTGCCACCTCCGCGCATCGTAACTCGCAAAATCGAGGTCGCAGTCATCACAGGGCCAGTGGGCGTTGGAATCCTCCTTGTGTTGCGAAAGGGCTCGATTGTGTGGGAACCACCGCTCACAGCAATCGCAATACACCATCAGACGGTCGGGGTTCAGAGACTCAAGTGCGTGGCTTATCGGATGTAGGGACTCGATCACGAATTTCAAATTATACGAACCGCGTGGAAAACTCGTGTACGGCAGATGCGCACGTGACCATCCCCATGTTTTTCGTTTCGCGCGTCATGCAAGATGAGAAGGTGTCTAACGCCACTGGTGATCCCTATCATCGACATAGGTCGTGGAAAAGCCTCTTTCTCTACTAAGATTCTCTCCAAGTCTCGTTACTGTCAATTCAGGTACGTTACGTTATTTCGTTTGCACATGCGCATCATGGGTCACACCACTCGGCCAAGGACTGACGTTTTCCTCTTGCTTGGCAAGATGGCTGGCACACAGAAGACCTCCTTCATCCTGTATTCATGCAAAACCCAACAAAGTGATCATAATCGCCCTCAGCTCGCTCCAACCCCTCATCTCCTTCCGCGCCGTCTCCCTCTCCACCGTCCCAGCCATCTTCCAAACGATGAATGACTGCACGTCGCAAGGCGTCGATGTCGAGCTCAAGATTCTCCAACCCCTCCTATCCCTAGTCACTATTTTCCCTGCCGTGCACAGTCAGCTGCTTGCAAACGTGTGTACTTTAATTTTACTTTCGTCCTGCCCCCTTCTCTTGTAGCTTGTCCTGATGGATGTTGAATCTTGAATACGCCCCTGTGGCGTCGCAGGCCCTGCTATTATATTTCATGCTGCTTGAATCCAGGATGGGCCGTCGTGTCATCTACGGCGCTGACGCTGCAGCAACTGGTCGTTAACAAGGTCATCGGAGAGGATCGCTGTCTCCTACTCGCCAGCAAGCTCGAATCAATTGCCCTTCTGGGCTGATCGATGCGATCGCTCGGCCCCGCAAAGCACGATGCGTTTGCCATCCTCGGCGACCTATGCCTGCTAGGAACGGCGAGCGTCTGCAGTTCCTGCTGCTCGAATGTCTCCACAAGACGTTTGCCCTGGAACTAATTGGGGGTGTGCTGGTGAGCTATCATAGACTCTTCCGCAAGGTGCCTGTTTCCTCCTCCAGCTCGTTCCTTACTGGCAATCCTTATATCGCTGTCATATTCACAGTACCTGGCACTCTTTCTCATCACAACATCACCTCTTCCCGGAGACGCTTTCCGAACGCTCCACGGGATTCGCGTCATCTTTCTCTTTACTTAAAAACAAGTCTCGGCTGAACTCGTGACAGAATCTGAAGCCTTTCTCACTCTGCTGATCAAGCTCGTCAGTGGTGAGGCGAAGGCTGGTGAGGCATGGCAAGGGTGGATGAGGGCGCTTGCAGTGGAGATTGTATGAGGGTCCGTCTTCCTCTTATCATTATCCCTGATCGTAAGGCGCTTATAGGCACATGCCACACGCGTGCAGGCTCTGCGGGGACCCTGAGCACAGGCGTAACGTCTGGAGGCGCTACAGTGCCTCTGGCGCGTTTGTCTTCACACCCTTTGTCGCTACCTCTAGCGCTCGTCACATCATGTCCGTCGTCACTCGGCATCTCTGCTCAAATTCAGAGCGTGGGTGTGCCTGCGAGCGACTCGATGCCATACTCTCATGGTCACAGTTTGGATAGCGTCATGGAGATGGCGGTGACAGCAGCCGGTACGACTGTCTTGGACGTCGTCGGAGTGATCGGTACTGTGGCAAGCCCGAGTGTACAAACGCAGCGATGAAAGTGCAGTGGTACGGCCCACTTCCCTCTCTTCATCCGAGCCCTTGTCAACCATTCCTTCTCATAGCATTGACCAGCTCGACAAGACAGACGTGTCGCCCATCCCCGAAGCGTACATATACCTCCCTGGCACCCAATACCTCGTCTCGCTCTGCGACAGCCCCGCAGGGTACGTGATTCCCTTCTTCAATACCCTTGCAGTCCAGAAGCCCCACTGGATCGCCGGAGCCCGTGCGCGCACCAGGCCTGTTCGACCCATCGACGCTACCTGAACCCGGGCCCGCGTGCGTGGGCCTGCAGACAGTGCGCGCGATGCTCAATACTGGCTGGCCCGCGCTACTTGCCGCTCTCTCCTCCCTTCCCACCACCAATCTTTCCGACCCCCTATTTAGCGGTGTCGTCAGCGCTGCAGGCGCTCGCCCGCACAGCGGGGTGCCTTGCACTGCGTACGCCACGAAACACAGTCCTCATCGCGCTCGTGAAAGCTGCCTTTCCACCACGCATCGTCGTTGTGCTCGACAAGCACAGCGCCACGCTCTGCCGTTTCACTTGAGGGCTCACCCTGGGCCTCGCAGGCAGCGGTGTGGGCAGCAGAAGTGGAAGCGGCGTCGGACTAAGCCCACGCAATTTACCGTGCTTGCATGCACACTTGTCGCTGCTGCGATGTCTCCAGCTGGCATGTTGGGCTCCAGCTGGTTCGCGGCGCTTGAGGCGAACGCTGGTTACGTCCTTACAACACGCGCGGCGGAACCGGCCCGCCTGGTTCAGCCGCCTTGGGTCCCAAGACCGGTGTGACTTCTGGTCCGCCAAACGAGTGTGGAGGTTCCGTAGCTGAGGGGTTAGCTGTTGGTGGGCGACAACAACTGCAATAATAACAACTGCTGCAGCTGCAGCAATCGAGGCAACAAACGGCACATCCACTTCTGGTAGACCTTGACCCGGAGAGGGTTCAGGCTGCAATACAGTGGCTTTTCGATGCAAGTGTCATTCTGGAAGATTCATCGTTCCATGATTTCGTCGGCCTGTTGTGCAAGTTGAGTCTGGAGATGGTTAGCATGCAGAACGGCACGGACGTTGGCTCTGGCGTTGGTGCTGGTACTGCTGGGGACGGAACTTTGGACACAGAAGGTGATACTATGCCTAGTGGGAGCATGAGTGCGACTAGTCTTGTGACTCCCTGCACAGAGCTGTTTAGCAGGAGGAGGGTAAGAGGAATCCACATTCTGCGAACATTGATGCGTAGAATTTGTACCTGTTATTGCCAAAACTTCTTCCTCAATTGATGGAACGAACGAATGAACAGCGATCCAGGGATTTTGGTATTGCGAGCCTATGCGACATTTCCGCACTCAACATTTGAACGATTTGTCCATCGGTCTCCATACGTTGCGTGGGATACCATCACCTCACATCTCATCATCGTTCTCCGTCACCCCGCCGTACCGCAGCCCATCCGTCTGCAGGCCACACGCACCCTCGGTGAGATTCTCGTCGCCATCCTGCGCCACCTTACCTCCGCACCAGCGATGCAGCGGTGGGTTCTCGACATCCTCGCGCAGTAGAGATCTCCCGGCACCGCGACGAGCACTAACATGGACTTACGTCGCTTGGCCCTGGAGACTCTCCACCTGGTCCTTCAGGCGTCGGGTCACACCCTACTTGTCGGATAGGAAACTATCTTCGGACGTGCTTGGCCCGCGCCTTCCGACCCCGCTTCGTATCTCGTTCCGCGTAAGTCCAGGACGTTTTGCGGACGTCCGCCACCGCTCGGGTACTTGCGGGAGAAGGGCTATTCTGTGTTGATCAAGATCGCGTTCCAATGTATGACGCTCATGTGCGATGGCTTCGCCGCGCTCTCTCCCGAGCACCTGAGGCTCTGCACCAGCACGCGAATGTCGCCCTGATGGGGCCTGAAAGCCTCTTCGGGGGGGGGTCTTTGATGCGATACATGCAAAGCCGCGCGAGGGGGAACACGAGGAGGCGGATAGCGCGCTCTAGATGCACCCCTTCACAAGCTGCGTTTCCATCCCTTTGCTCAAGAGCCATGCGCGAATAAATCCCGCCACAGGCAGCCTCCCCATCACTGAGCAAGGCGACAAAGACGACTTTGATCTATCATTCATCACGTCTCTTGAAGCCGATGTCATTCCTTGTCTCATTGATAACCGCATTCATGAATATCTCATTACCCAGCTAGCCGAGGTCTTCACACAAGGCTCGCAGGTCTTGCAGTATCAACAGGACCATGGTCACTTGCCGACGTCAGGTAATCCACCTCAGCCGAACACCAGGTCTACTGCACGGAGGAGCGAGGCTGACACCGCGGTAGTGGGCAGCACAGCACCCATCGGGGAGGTCTCGAGCGAACGATTCTCCCCTTGGTGTCTCAATTTACTCATTCTCGTTTGCTCTGACACCTCGAAAGGTAGGGTCCCATGGCTCCTAGGTGATATCAGCGAGCGATTTAAGTATATCTCCTTTCTTAGATCATGAATCGTCGCAGAGGCTCGCCACGCTGTACCTACCTGCACTCATTGACCGATGTCGCCTTACGCTCGCTGGTTACATCGAGTATGAAAATATTCGAAACCTCCGATTCCCGAGGTATGCTACCTGATTTGTGGTGGAATCATATGCACATCTTTTATCATTGTGGCGTTATCCACTGTGCAGAATTCAAGAAGAGTGGCTGATATATGTGCAGCACAAGCCGCAAGAGCTCCAACTATCGCCGGGGTCGCTCTGGGCGCCTCGCCGTCTAAATATGCAACGGAGTAGCTCGGTATTTAACAACATCCCTTCCGCCGTCGTTGGCTGATATGTGGAACGCCCAATCCGCTCCCAACACAGCCATCGACGCGTCTCTACCGCCTTCGAGCTGATCGCGGACCCAGTAAAGCTGTCGTCGCACGCGCACATGTTTCACTTTTACGCTTTGTTCTGCGAGACCGTGGTGAAAACCGCCAAACGGGTGGATCGTGGCTGATCGCCTGGGAACATCTGGTGGGCTTACCGACGGCAAGGAGAAGGAACGAGCCGCAGGGGCTCAGATCAACCACGGTGGCAGGCCGACTCAGGCTTCTACAACTACTAGTACTGTTACTACTAGCGGGGCGGGCTCAAACCTAGGCCATGTGGTGTCATTCGACGCTCAAGTGTTCGCGAAAGAATGCTTGAAGCGGTTGGGCATGAGCTAGGCGTGCCGTGATGATCTATCACTCGGGAACGTTTACTGTCTTGAGATTATTATTTTTTTGGAAAACACTGAACTGACTGCACCGCTATACAAGGAACACAACGAAGGGCTAAGAAATTCAAATTCATGGGAATTATTTGTAGTACTCTCTAGAATAGCTCTCTGCAAGATTCATTTTAGAGTGAGTAAGATGCATCATACGACATACAGCATTGTATGCAACGGGGCGTTGAGCGAGGAACATAATGGCAATGCCTTTTCCCTAAGAAGAGAGAGCAGCTGGAAGGTGTATGAGGCGATAGGGTCACGGTTATGCCATCTCGATCTCTTCGAGCACATGCAAGTTATGAGTAAAGCATAAGAAGGATACATGTTCAAAGATTTGTGTTCACTACAGGTGCTGAGCGGGGATTGGACAACTTCCGATATTCTTAAACATACTTCATAGTAAGAAACTATGGAACCTAAACCCAGGGGGACCCAATCGCTTGACAGTGACATCTCCGATGCAGGGAGCTTGAGGTCGCCAGTTCAAATCTCTCCAGGGTACCCGCCACAGTCCATAGGGTATATGGCCTTTTCTATTACCCCTGACGCTAAGTACCTTGCTACAACGTGCACAGTATGATAATAATGGGCATACAATAGGAAATTATCTTTCGACCAATGCTACTTTGTATGGACTCTCATGCATGTGGTTGTGATCTGGGGGTTGCCTGAGGTACCTCGTCAGTGATACGCTGTGCGAGCATCCCTGCGAGATCTACATGGCCATATTTGGATGCCAAATGCAGCGCAGTCGACCCGTCCTTGTCTTGGGCTGCCACGTCGGCGCCGCGCTCTACGAGCATCCGTGCCAGGTCTACATGGTCATATCGGGATGCCACATGCAGCGCAGTCGACCTGTACTTGTCCTGGGCTGACACGTCGGCGCCGCGCTCTACGAGCATCCGTGCGAGATCTACATAGCCATGCTCCGATGCAAAATGCAGCGCAGTCCACCTGTACTTGTCCTGGGCTGACACGTCGGCGCCGCGCTCTACGAGCATCCGTGCGGAATCTACATAGCCATACTCCGATGCAAAATGCAGCGCAGTCGACCCGTACTTGTCCTGGGCTGACACGTCGGCGCCGCGCTCTACAAGCATCCGCGCGAGACCTACATGGCAATATTGGGATGCCAAATGCAGCGCAGTCGACCCGTCCTTGTCCTGGGCTGACACGTCGGCGCCGCGCTCTACGAGCATCCGTGCCAGATCTACATGGCCATATCGGGATGCCAAATGCAGCGCAGTCGACCCGTCCTTCTGGGCTGACACGTCGGCACCGCGCTCTACGAGCATCCGTGCCAGATCTACATAGCCATGCTCTGATGCAAAATGCAGCGCAGTCGACCCGTCCTTCTTCTGGGCTGACACGTCGGCGCCGCGCTCTACGAGCATCCCTGCGAGACCTACATGGCCATATAGGAATGCCAAATGCAGCGCAGTCGACCCGTCCTTGTCCCGGGCTGACACGTAGGCGCCGCGCTCTACGAGCATCCGTGTGAGATCTACATGGCCATATTGGGATGCCAAATGCAGCGCAGTCGACCCGTCCTTGTCCCGGGCTGACACGTAGGCGCCGCACTCTACGAGCATCCGTGTGAGATCTACATGGCCATATTGGGATGCCAAATGCAGTGCAGTCGACCTGTACTTATCTTGGGCTGACATGTCGGCGCCGCGCTCTACGAGCATCCGTGTGAGATCTACATGGCCATATTGGGATGCCAAATGCAGTGCAGTCGACCTGTACTTATCTTGGGCTGACACGTCGGCGCCGCGCTCTACGAGCATCCGTGCCAGATCTACATGGCCATATCGGAATGCCAAATGCAGCACAGTCGACCCGTCCTTGTCCTGGGCTGACACGTCGGCGCCGCGCTCTACGAGCATCCGTGCGAGATCTACATGGCCATTCAGGGATGCCAGATATAAAGGTGTTAATGCCCCATCGAATCTCCGAGAGTTCACACCCTCTGGGTGCTCAATGGCCAAGATCTTCGCAATGTCGTGTAGACCGCAAAAAGCGGCATAATGTAAGGGGGTACCACAGGGCGGAGACGGCCCTTCAGCCCGTTCCCGTTGCTTCCAGGAGGGTAATGTTGGGTCATGTATCCAGAGCCAGATAGAAAGATGTGGTTTCGTCCCGTCAAAGAGCTGCTTCATCCCTTCCACTGCATCTTGCGATACTCCGCCTAAACGGGCATGCTCCGACCAGTGCTGCGCTGCGTATTCAGCGAGAGGAAATTCCGTTAGACCATGGCTGGTAATGGGTGTGCCCAGGTGCAATAGCATACCCAGACATGCTTGAGCGACCAAGCTATGAGCAGGTGACATAGAAATATGGTAACGGTGAGAAATATTGTCGTGTTTTTCGGCAAACCGGCTAGACATTAAGAATTCTTTCACGGTGAAGTGAGAGAATTGTACGACTCTGGAAATTCCAGGCCGCGTATCGACACTGACAACGGAAAGTAATGTGGAGCAAGCGGATAACACTGCTTCGACCGGATTTTCCAGCCGCCAATCCTTGCGAAATTTCAGAATTGCCCCCGACTTGAAATCAAGTGCCAGAATTTCCGCCAGTTCCTCGACTCGGAGCGGGCGTGAAGCCACCGTGACGCAGAGGAGGAGTCTTTGAGCAGATTGCCACTTTGTCTCTTTGATCTCTCGCAAAGTCCGCTCATATGTTTCATCAAGCGTCATCGGCAATTCGTTCAGAATATCCTGGATACCCCCTGGGAAGCAGTCGGCGAGGTATGCGAGCTGGCAATCCACCCATCTGAACCTATCGGATGTACGGGTGAGACAGACAAAAGAGATGAGGTATAAATGCCTTACATCCCATCTGCTCTTTTTGTCAGCACATCGATCACAAGCTGCCTTTGCCCCGGATTCCAATTTTTCATGTTTTTATTCGTGTTAACAATCGCCTCGATATATTTCATGATGTCTTTTTTTTGTCCGCCTTCGTCGTGTAAGGAAACGGAACGGAAAGCTAGAGGCTCGAGGATAGTCTTGATGTCGACCTCGGGTCGGCTCGTGACGCATATACGCACGTTTGGGAGTCGTGCCTCGACGAGTTCCTCCAAAAATGATAAGAGCACCTCGCGGGGGGACGACAGAGAAGATGTGCTTGGACATTCATCCAACGCATCTATGACCAGATAAACTGGTCGTGGTTCTGGGCGCTTCAATATGTTCATCAAACACTGGACAAGTTTGTCGTCGCCGGGACTTTGGGTACCATTGCGGTATGTCGAATAGAAAGTGGACAGGATATCGTAGTAGGAGTTGGACTGGTCGCACAGCTGGAATAAGACCGATGAGAGTAGCCCAGTGAGATCCTTCTTTCTATCCTCTCTGAAATCGTAGAAAAATATTGCAAGTGATGCGAGCCCAGATTCCTGCATTGTCTCGATCTCCTCGATAACTGCGGAACTAACCAAACTGTAAGTCCTCAGAGAAAAGTATCGAAAGTTGAACGTACCAAAGGACGCTCTTCCCAGCGCCAGCTACGAACAGGGGAGGGCATCAGTCTCTGCGAACGTGTATGCGCTGGGCGACAACTGACGTTTCCCATTGATCCATAAGAGGGAACTTGGTCCCGAATTCTTCCATTCTGAGAGTGTGTTGCCCTTAACGAACCAAGCACCAGTCTCGCTGTGCCGTGACTTGCGCGCGATGTTGAAGTTTTTCCAAGGATCAGGTGGAGAGAGCCACTTTTGAATATTAGCCAATAACTCGTCACCTGCCAGGTTATCTCAGCCTTTCAAGCGGCAATGCCAATGTCAGGAGATAACTGACGTTTCGACTTGTTCACGTCACTTGTCATTCGGTCTAGCACCCAGTCAGCCACGGAACTCACTCGTTATCACCGACAACCCGAAACGTACTGAGGGCATTTCGGTTTTCTTGGAGTAGAAATGTATTCAATACACGGCGGATCACAAGCCAAGGGCGTTCACTCACCCATGACAACCCCGAGAGTCTGAGCTCCGACAGCCCGACCCTCTTCTTGTATGAGGTGGTCAAGCCTCTGACGCCCTTTATTGATCTCGTGGACCCCGAAAAAATTCTTTATCCATTTGACTGCGTCGCGCTGAGTAAAGTAGCATAAGAGCGAGGAAGTACTCACGCGAACGTCGCTTCTCGAGCTTTTGGGCCACCAGAGCAAGCGTGGAGATTAGCTCCACCATCAAGTTGATCACTATCTGGTCCACCACAGGCATAGGCTGAGGCGTGTCAGCATATATGCTGAGACGATTGATGAAATATCGAATCGTCTCGAGCATCTTGGCGAGTGCATCGAAACTCGTGATTACGCCATTGGCCGCCTGATTGATCTGGACATCAAAGGGATATCCACGTATGAAACGAGGAATGGTACATACACCCAGTAGGATACCGAGAATAGAATTTATCGCTTTCGCATGTGGGAGTAATTCCTTTAAAAATGGTCAGAAATGCAAGACATGCCTTCAGGACCTTTTGGCGTACCAGGCTTGCGCCGTCAGCGGCGGACGCTAGGGCAGAAATCGGGGTTAAAATTGATACAGTAGCCTTGATAGACTTGAATATTATGTCACGCTGTTGAAAATCATCGAAAGCCTGGGTTTTGTCTTGTAATAAGGTGGTAATGGCATCGATGGAGTGACAACGCTGTAGTTGGATGGCGAGCGAATCTTCCGAACTGGCCAATGTAACGCCAGGTCTTTTCTCGTACTCCTGTAAGGCAGAATCTAGAAGTGCTTGGAAACGAACTGATCCTGGCTGGTCAGTCATATCACGAGTAGGAAAAGGATGGGGTGTGTGGGAGAAGGATTGGTTCTCGATGAAAGTACAATGGCGAGACTGCGGGGCGTGGTGGGTAGAGGGTTGGGGGACGAGCGAAGGTCAGGGCACTTCCCCAACGATATATTTCATATTCGCACGCAGACACAAGGTGATTGAGTTTGATGGGTCGGTTGATCGGTTGAAGTAGATGGGCGCAAATCGGGGTCGAGCGCCGAAGAGTTTTTAGTCCAGCACGTAGAAAGCCCGGAAGGGTAGGGATGTCGGTCGTCCCGGGGGAATGAAAATGACAAATAATCATTGCAATAGTGAGCGGGAAAGAGAATACAGTAGAGTGTTTTTCCGACTGGTTAGTTGCTTTCAAAGTTTGCCTCTTACTTAGAGATATTGAACGGGCCCGAAGGGAACGGAAATATTATTTCGATTAGGATGAAAAATGAATGACCTTATAGGTCTACTGTATAACTTACTGTATAAACAAACAGGATGTAGCAATGATTGAAAAGCACGAAGTACAGTAAGTCACCAGTACTGTCACCCCCGTGGATACCGTACAGCTGACCTCAGCACCCCAGTAGTCGTACAGTCACGGACCGTCACAATAAAGTTGGGCATTTTTTAAAGTTCCGACTTGATTTTTTTTCGAGTGATCTGTGAGCAGTTTTTTGGGGGGGGAGGGGAGCAAAGCCAGGTCATTGTTCAAGCTATTCAGGTCCAAACATTTGTATCTACTCTTCATTGTTGGCAGTTGGTCATATATTGTTAAAGGGATACTAATGGAAGAGCCACATGGTGTGGTGGTTGTTATGTTTTGGTTGCATTAGTGAGTGGGGTGAGGCTGTCGGTTCGATTCCATGTCAGTGCAATAATCTTTTTTGTCGTTCACATGCGCAGTGTGATCACGTGCACTTACCAATTTGAAGCACCGACCCAAACTTAAAATTTCAGTGTGACTGACACGTGCATTCGACTTTCAGACCTGAGAAGAGGGAAACAACAAAGACTTGGTCGTTTTGCTCAAAAAAAATATGAGTGGATTCAGATTTTTGTCTAATTTTACATGGAACTAAGACTGTTTTTTTTTTTTCTGTGGTTGTGCACCCACACATTTTTGTACGACTACTAGGGAACAGCAGGGGTAGTCCCGCGGCTACCTAGCGCCTGCCCCGTACCCGCACCCGGGCGGGTTTTTTCCCGTCTGGGCGGGTAAAATCCCGTCAAAATGAGCCCTAGAACGTCCAAATCGGACAAGATTTGAGTGAGATATGGTTAAAACAGTGTATAACACTTGTTTTAAGCATAACTCATTCAATTCTGGTCCGATTTGGACGTTCTAGGGCTTGTTTTAAAGCTGACGGGTAGCAGAATCCTGACCCGTACCCGGTCCCGCGCGTACCCGTCCCCGCGTCCCGCGAGGGTTACCCCAACCCTTGCTATTGCCTAACGACTACTAGGGTGCTGAGGTCAGCTGTACAGTATCTACGGGGGCGACAGTACTCACTGCGGAAGTGACTTTATTTTGAGTAGTAAATCTGATAGGAAAAATGACAAAATGACATGTTAATCTGACTTGTCGGAAAAACTGAGCATAATCTGACTTTGAGGCAAGCTGATGTAAGTGGGACCAAATGCCATGTTTTTTCTGATACAAAACCGACATTGGCTTTATGGCCTTGTCCGATAATCTGTGTCTTTTCCCCCCCCTCTTTTTCCTCTTATGTTCTTCTATAATCGCCTCATAATCCAACTACGATTTACTCCCAAATAGTAATTGTACTCTTTTCATGGTCTGCTTAGCTCATCGACAACGTGCATCTTTTTTTTTTTTTCTCTAAGTCGTTTTCCCTCTAACCAACGCTCATCCTATCCTCTGAAATCTTCTCTGAAGTCTAACCTAGACAGAACTTGACAGCTTGTTCACCTTGTTTCTCCTTTCTGCATCAAGCTTGGCAACCCTGGTCTGCTGTCACCCCCCTCTTTTCATTTATCATCTGAGACTTATGGTACTTTGACAGTGGCCTCTTATCCCCTTCATTCACACCATACACCATGCCAATCGATC
>Ga0307510_10000385_pt1 | contig 41821 bp, 17 predicted proteins | sample 12_EM_MG_FD_207224 | JGI IMG/M metagenome (GOLD analysis project Ga0307510, IMG submission 207224) | Populus trichocarpa ectomycorrhiza microbial communities from riparian zone in the Pacific Northwest, United States - 12_EM | ecosystem: Host-associated > Plants > Roots > Unclassified | place... | reverse complement strand
ATTGTAGCAAAATGACTCAAAAGCTGCACCTGCAAACTACTAATCTTGTCTTGAACCATGGTTTTCAGGAAGCAATGATGAAAGATACCCTGGAACGAGCAAGGGATCCAAACTTTAATCTGAAAGCTTGCCTTCATAGTGCATATGTTCATCCAATTTTCAAAGGTGACGATGATGATGAAGACGACCTGAGCGTAGAGATGGAAACTGAGAGTGTCTTAGTGCCTACAAAACGCCAATCGCAAAGAAATACACCAGTACCAAGCAAAATCAGTGGGGGATACTCACCATCTTTGCCGGAGGCAGTTAAAAATGGAGAGCTCTGAAATGGAGATCGTTAAATATGACGTGCATGAATACACCTCGCTGTACATTTGACACAATCCATTGCCAGGAGACGGTGATCTGTTGTAAATTAAAGGAGTCACAAAGAGCAAAGTTTTTTCATAGAGGGAAAAGGAAGAAGGGCCTGGTGAAATTCTGACACGAAATCGTGTTCTGGATTTTATCGCAACGAATGGTCCTTCAAACTTCAAAGACAAATATAGATGAATGATAGCATGGTAAAAAGTAGATAATGTGTGGATTTCTAAATTTTGATTTTTACAACTATACATGTTAATCGCCATATTCAATGAAAAGATTATAGGGGAGACTTTGGTTCCCCCTTGTCTCCACTCATAGCTTGGGCCATTCCATGCTTAGTTTCATTGCCCTGTGATATGGTACAAGTGTCACCCTACTGCATGGGCCATGGCACTCGTTCATAAGCATACGGGCTCCCTACACAAGGGCCATCTACTTTCTACTTCCTACACTCTTCAAACATACTGGGGCAAGTCATTTTTCCACCTAAGACGTATCCCTATTCTCAAATGGACAATAACTGTAAAAAGGTCAAATTGTCTCCCACTTCAGCCCCAAGTCACCACCGGACTTCAGCGTGGAAGGTTTTCTCGGTTTCTACTTATTATTTATCGTTTTTGATGATGTTTCAAAAAATTCAATAGTTTAAGACTAATATTTATGGGGACTTTAGCGTGGAGGGTTTTCCCAGGGTTTCTACCTATTATTTATTGTTTTTGATGATGTTTTAAAAAATTCAATAGTTTAAGAATAATATTTATATGTTAGATAATTAATTAATCCTATGGTTCTAATAATCTACTCCATTTTTTTTAGCCAAAATTGCCAAAATAGGTGTAACTTAATGTGAAAATCTAAGTACCTATAAAAGGTCACTATGATAGATCACGAGACTCTTAGATATTTAAGTATATTTAAAAAGAGAGAGTGCAATTATATTTTAAAGAGCAATGTTCTGAAAATATATATGCAATAAAAAATAAAGATTATAAACTCTTTATCTGGATGGTTTAGGTGGTGTTTATAACCCTTGAACCTTATTCTTTTGCTGGAGTTGAGGAGTTAGAGAGTCATTCCACCCTTACAAATTAATTTTGTATTGTGAGCTGTATTTCACTCAATTTACCCAAGATACCACATCCACACATCTGTCTTCTACTGAATTTATTAAGCTAAAAGATGGAGACGTGGTATGTCATGGGAGACTTTTATATACCTAACAATGTAGGTGGAGTAGGATCCAAGCAAAAACGACTTGGTGAGACAAGCACAGGGTGTGGCGTGGGGAGACAAACGCCAAACGAGGATAGCCAGACGTGAAGCCTAGGCTCAGTAAAAAATTCCAAGGGTTAAGTGTTGGGCCTAAGCCATAAGTCCAAACCCAAACAATGTCTTAGATTGGGTCTGATAGAGCGCCGAGCCTAAGAAGGGTCGAGCCCTGTAGGGCACAGGGCCTATAAAGGGTTGGGTTTGGGAGGGGTGCCAAGTCCAAGAAGGTTGGGGCTAATAGGTTGGCATGTCCATGGTGGGTGGGCCTGGTTAGGGTGTCAACCCCACGAGGGTTGGGCCTGGTAGGGTGGCGGGTCCATAGTTTTGGCCTGGTATGGTGCCATGCCCATGGTGTTTGAGCTTGAGACCTATAAGGGTTTGGCCTCATAGGGTGCCAAGCTTATGGTGTTTGGGTTGATACGGTGCTAGTTCTATAAGGGTTGGGTCTATTAGGGTGCCAGACCCAATGTGATATTCCTAATAAATCTAGGTTTATTAGTAGCCCTCAAGTCTTTGCGATATAAAATACACGAAGATTCAATTACCCGATATCTTGGACAAGATGGTCATCTTTTTTCTCATATGAGAAGAGGGGTGGAAACCTCAGGGTAATGCACTTGAGAACTTGTATGTAGGAGCATGCACCATGTTTGAAAGAAATTTTAAGTGCATAGAGGAGATTAATAGAGGAACTTATACTTAAATTTTTTTTTCTAAAAGGCCGAGGAGAGTGAACCTATGACAATTAATGTATACTTGGAAAAAATAATTTAAAAGACAGAGGCAACGGACCCATGAAGGAGGAACTTATACTTAGAAGAATTTCTAAGGGGTGGAGGAGAGTGAACCCATGGTGACACCTATACTTAGCTAAGATGTGAAGATGACGGTCCCATTAAAGAGGAGCCTGTACTTAATTTTTTTTTAAAAGACTATAGGTTCAATACTCATATTTTTAAAAAGTTTAAGAGGCCAAGGAGAACCTGTGGCGACACCTATACTTAGAAAAATTTCAAATAAGTAAAGGGGAACAAACTTATAGTGACGCCCATACTTAGAGAAATTTCTAAGGGATGGAGAGAAGTGAACTTATGACGATGCTCATACTTAGAAAAATTTACTAAGAGGCAAGTGAGATGGACCAATGAAGAAGGATCTTATGCTTAAAAAATTTATAAGAGGCTAAGGGGATCAAACCCATGACGACGCTCATACTTAGAAAAAATTATAAGAGGTGGAGGGGACGAACCAATAGAGGAGAAGCCTATACTTAGAAAAATTTCTAAAGGGTGGAAGGGAGCGAACTTTTAACTAGGCCCATACTTAAAAAAAAAATTTAGAAGTGGAGGGGATGGACCCATGAAGGAAAATCCTAAACTTAGAAAATTTGTAAGAGGTTAAGGGTTTCACGCCTATACTTAGAGAGATTTTTAAGAGGCTGAGAGGAACAAACTCATGGTGATACCCATACTTATAAAAAATTCTAAGAGACGGAGGGGACAAACCTATAGAGGAGTAGCCTATACTTAGAAAAATTTATAAGGGGTGAAAGGAAACGAACTTCTGACGATGCATATACTTAAAATTATTTCTAAGAAGCGGAGGAGATAAACCCATGAAGAAGGAGCTTAAACTTAGAAAATTTCTAAAAGGCTATGAGTTCCATGCTAATATTTAGAAAAATTTCTAAGAGGCTGATGGGAACCCATGATGATGTCCATACTTAGAAAAACTTATAAAAGACGGAGGGAACAGACCCATGAAGAAAAAGCCTATACTTAGAGAATTTTTAGAGGCTATGAGTTCCACGCCTATACTTAAAAAAATCTCTAAGAGGCTAAGGGAAACTCAAGGCTACACCTATACTTAGAAAATTTTTAAGAGGCAGAGAAGAATGAACTCATAACGATGTCTAACCTTAGAAAAGTTTCTGAGGGGAAGAGAGAACGAATCCATGGTAGAGGAGCCTATATTTAAAAAATTTCTAAACTGTTATGAGTTCCTTGCCCATACTTAAAAGAATTTCTAAAAAGACGAGGGAAACTCATTGCTACATCAATACCTAGAAAATTTTCTAAAAGGTAGAGGGAATAAACCTATGAAGACACCTATACTTAGAAAAATTTCTAAGGATTGAAGAGGACATACCCATGAAGAAGGAGCTTATACTTCAAAAACTTTCTAAGATGCAGAGGGGATGAACTAATGGAGAAAGAGCCTATACTTAGAAAATTTCTAAAAGGTTGAGGGGAACCCACGACGACACCTATACTTAGAAAAATTATAAGAAGTGGAGGGATGGACCTATAAAAGAGGAGCCTATAGTTAAAAATAATAATTCCAATAGACCGAAAGGAACCTATACTTAGAAAAATTTCTAAGAGGATGAGGGTTTCACATCCATGCCTAGAAAGATTACTAAGAAGCTAAGAGAAACTCATATTGGGTCATTCCCTATGTAGTATGAGGTTCGAATGCCCCATTCTGATATGAGATCTTATTAGAAAATGGTATGCTATAGTGATTCGTAAGGCATTGAACCTCTCATTAGAGAATGGTTGCATGTGGGAGGTCTGATGGTCTCTATAGCAATACGTGAGGCATGGTAGCCCTCTACTAAAAAGTGGTTGCATTTAAGTGTAAGAGGTATATTATCTCCCTAGTGATGGCATGAGATATAGGAACTCCTCACTAAAAAGTGGCCAGTGGAGTGTGGGAGGCCTAGTGAACTCCAAGCGATGACGTGAGGCGTGAGAGCCCTATACTAGAAAGTTATCACATTAAAGAGTGGGGGGCCTATGGCCGCCCTAGTAATGGCATGAGGTTCATAAGCCCTTCATTGGAGAGAGTTCATACCTGAGAGTGGGAGATCTACGATTATCTTTGAAGATTATGTGAGGCTCGAGAGCCCTACTAGAGAGTTGTGCCAGTCCAAGATTGCACTGGAAAGGAAAAAGATCCAAGATTAATCCTTAGAGATTTTATAAAGCTCAAGAGCCTTATTAGAGAGTCGTGACAGTCTAAGACTACATTGAAGAGACGAGAGATCCAATATTAATCCCTGAAGATTTTGTGAGGTCTATGAGCCCCACTAGAGAGTCATGCCACTCCAAGACTACATTGGAAAATGAGAGGCCTATGATTGTCCTTAGAGATGGCTTGAGGCCTGAAAGCTTCATTGGAGAGTCGTGCTAGTCCAAGATCACACCAGAGAGTGGAAGGCTTACAACTGTTACTAAAAATAGTGTGAGGTTCGAAAGCTTTACTAGAGAGTTGTGTTGGTCCGAGACTGTATTTGATAATGGGAGATCTTTGGTCATCCCTGGAGATAACATGAGACCCGAGAACCCCACTAAAAAGTCGTGTTAGTCTGAAACTGCACTAGAGAGTGAGAGGCTCGTGGCTGTCTTTGGAGATAACATGAGGCTTGTGAGCCCTACTAGAGAGTTGTGTCAGTCCAAGATTGCACTAAAGATTTTTTATTGAGGATTGTGTATCCTGAAATGACTCGTTTAGAGTTTGGCGTGTAATGGTAGGATCAGTAATTGATGACCATTATGTAGTATCTATGAGGAGCTCATCTAGAGTACTGGTTATATGCATGGGTATCGTAATGGCTCGAGACTTCTAGAGAGACTTAACGAGTGTGGAGCCAAAATACTTGCTTGAAGGTTACTCTACCTAGACTCCTCCGAGTAGTGCAATTGCCTACTGGAGCTGGGTTTGATTTTTCTCCCAGGTTACCAATACGACTTGAGTAAAGACTTGCACCTGGTTAATGAGTTGTTGAAGACATGGTTGGGTAAAAGTGCCTGTGATGGCGGTAATATGTAAATTTATCATGCGTCAAGCCCATATGTGTTTTGGTTATATGCCATGGATGACCTAGAAATGTAAAAAACAAGTTTTAGAAAGAAACTGATGGTTTTTTTTTATCAGTTTTCCGCAAAACAACGCTAATTAATAATGTCTCAAAAAAATCTAAATAACTTAGGAATAAGGCTTATGTGTTTGATGATTGGTTAATCACTTGGTCTTAGAAATCTACTCAACTCTTCAAATCTAGAATAACTAAAAAAATGTGTAGCTTGATATGGGAAGCAAATACCTGCAGAAGGTCCCCTATGGTAGGTTATGAGACTCTAAGATGCCTAAGTAAGTATCGTTGGAAAGAGAGAGAGTGCAATGATATTTTAAAGAGAGATGCTTTGAAAATATGTATGCAGTAGAGAATGAAGATTGTGAGCCTTACCTGAGTGATTTAAAGGGTATTTATAGTCCATGAACCTTGTTCTTTTACTGGAATAAAGAGATTAGAGAGTCATTTCACCCTTATAAATTAATTTTATATCATGAGTTATGTTTATCCAAGATACCACAACAACACAATTATATTCCACTGAATTTATTCAGCTAAGAGATAGAGACGTGGTAGGCCATCAAAGACTTTTGTGCACCTAACAATGTAGGTGGAGTACGATCAAAGCTAAAATGCCTTTGGGAGATGGGCACAACGTGAGGAGCCGGACAAGGAAGGCTAGACACATAGCCTGAGATCACTCAAATCCCAAGGGTTAGGTGTTGGGTTTAGGGCATAATTAAGTCCAAGTCCAAACAATACACTAGATTAGGTTTGGTAAAGGATCGAGCCCAAAAAGGGTCATGTTACGGGGCCATAGAGAGTTGCGCCCTGTAAGACAGAGGGCTCATAGAGGGTTGGGCCCGATGAGCATCAGGTCTAGAAGGGGTGGACATGGTTAGGGTGCCATGTCCATAAAAGTTAAGTCTAGTAAGGGTGTCAAGTTGAGGGTTAGGCCTAGTAAATCACTAACCCAATGTGATAATTCCTGATAAATCATGATCTACCAGTTTTATAGGTCATTTACAAATGTGTTTCATCATTCCATAGATACGTGTGTTCTCCTGCATCAAATTGATGTGTCAAGCGAACCTTAAAGAGTAAGAATTTACAATGTTAAATGACAAATTTATGGCCAATACACCTTTTTATCGCAGTTAGCATTCACGTCCCCTTTCTAGTTCGAACTTAGTAAGAATTTATAATCCTGGAAACTAAGAAATTAGCTTGATTTTAGCACTTAAATGCAATCCAACACAACCTTGTGACAAAATGCAACAAGGAAAAACTTTCTTTTTGAAGAGTAGCCAAGAAACTTAATTGTTAGCTAAGTGTTACTTAGATGGGAAATCATCAACCTTTTGCAATTGAAGACTGATAAGAAATCTCAACCATAGTTCATGAATTGATCTTTACTCATCTCCAATTCTTTCACTAGAAGTCAAAAGGACAAACCGAAACTTCCACATACCAACCCACTTTCCATTTTTGGACCCTTGTAACAAAGTGCAGAAACGGAGAGGTGGAGAAGAATGAAATGGCTAAGGAAAGAAGAAGAGACTTTAAAATTTTGAATTACCGTTATCTGTGACCGTTGCAAGAATTGTAAAGCCACGTGTTGGCCATAGGTAGAGCGAGTTAGTTATTTTTTCTTTCTGCCACAATTAGCTATGCCAGGATTTTGAGAGGAATTCCTCATTGTATTAAGCATTTTTTGCCAAATGTTGAAATCTGATATTCATCATCTTCTCTCTTTATCGTCCAGCCTGCTCTCTCCTTCTCTTCTCTTTAATCCCTTCTCTGTCAATATCTTGTCAGCACCTTCAGCTTCATTGAATTTTCCATATTTGGCTTCCTGTTGACCTCACAAAGATTGATTCTTCACTGGAATCTCTCTTTGTAGGTTCTATCAATGTCTATCTGCCACAAGTGGTCTCAATAAGAAAAGTATGGTTTCTTTTTTTGTGTTGTACGTATGTTTTTGGGTTCTAATATGTGAAATGTTTGTTAAATTTTGACCCCCAGATGGAAAAAGTTGTTGAATTTGGAGATTAGATTTTTTTATTAGGATTGGTTTAAACTTGAATGTTTGTTTCGCAAATATAAAAACACAAAATAGATGATCTTTCTGGGATTTGTTCTTGAAAAAAGTTGTGAACTTGATGTAAAAGAATGTTTGATGTTTCTGTTGCGTTTTCATTGAAATGGTAACATGTTTCCAATTTTTTTGTTTTCTTAGGTTTCTTTGTTGAAGGTATAAATGGCAACGCTCGAAGATATAGGGGTTTCAGCAGCTATAAATCTACTAAGTGCATTAATTTTCCTTTTTCTATTTGCAATTTTGAGGCTGCAACCTTTCAATGATAGGGTTTACTTTCCGAAATGGTATCTCAAGGGCTTAAGAAACAGTCCCTCGCGGTCAAGGGCATTGGTTAGTAGGTTTGTGAATTTAGACTGTAGATCATACATTCAGTTCTTAAATTGGATGCCTCAAGCACTGAAAATGCCAGAGCCTGAACTTATTGATCACGCAGGATTGGATTCTGCGGTTTACTTGCGCATTTACTTGATGGGGTAATGATGTTGTTCTGGTCTATGCTAATGTTTTCCATTTGTTAATCTTTCTGTTTCTATGCTTCCTTGTTGACAGAAGAGTATGTGCTGTACTTATGCAGACTTAAGATTTTTGTCCCTATAACTATCCTTGCTTGGGTTGTCCTGGTACCAGTTAATTACACTAATAATGCTTTAGAGGCAGAGAAGATGGCGGCCAATGTGACTGCTAGTGACATCGACAAACTTTCGATTTCAAATGTTCCACTTAAATCACAAAGGTGTGAAGCCATCTTTCATTGCCAATGTAACTGTCATTTGACTCGTTCATAGAACTCTCTTCTTTTTTCTTCTGCAAGTAAACCACATAGCAAAAGTCATGCTAAGTCCTGCATTGCAGATTCTGGGCTCATATAGTGATGGCTTATGCCTTTACTTTCTGGACTTGCTATGTACTACTGAAGGAGTACGAGAAAGTTGCATCAATGAGGTTGCAATTTCTTTCCTCAGAAAGACGTCGTCCAGATCAATTCACAGTAAGATGGGAATGTTTCCCTTATTAATTTATTTGCTTTTTTTAACTTTTTTTTTTCTAAATCTTGAGTTTGTTCCACTGTCTCCATTTAAGTAAATAAATGCCGTTTGTGAAATATTTTCAAGTTGGGGAGGGATTCTTGCCCCGAAAACGAAAAAACAATCGAGCAGGGATTGTTTGTGTCTCATCTTGCTTAAAGTTCTAGTACAAATTCTAGTTTATCCTTTGAAGCTTGTATGATTGATTTGGTCTTCACAGGTCCTAGTTAGGAATGTACCTCCAGATCCAGATGAATCTGTTAGTGAGCTTGTGGAGCACTTTTTTCTGGTGAATCATCCAGATCATTATCTCACTCAACAGGTATATTCCCGCTCAAAGCCTCAATTTGAATATATATATATATATATATATATATATATATATATATATATATAGAGAGAGAGAGAGAGAGAGAGAGAGAGAGAACTACCATGAAGTTGATTGATTGAAAATTTTCACTTTGTTAATAGTTTTAGAATACAAAAATTCTAATGCAGGTGGTGTGCAATGCTAACAATCTAGCCAGCTTGGTGAAGAAGAATGAAGGTATGCAGAACTGGCTTGACTACTACCGCTTCAAGTATTCTAGAAATCGATCACAGAGGCCTCAGACGAAGGTACTTCTCAAAATGCAATCTGATATACCTGCTTCATGTTTAAATCCACCGAGGCACCGACTATTGCCTTTTCTGAAACCTGATTTTGGTTTTGACCTCAATTTTTACCCTGCTGTTTCAGACTGGCTTTCTTGGTCTCTGGGGGGCAAAAGTAGATGCAATTGATTATTACATATCAGAGATTGAGAAACTGTCGAAAGAAGTAAGTCCCTATCTTCAATTTCTTATCTAAATTACCTAATGATTCAGAACGTTCAAGCTGTTTAGTTGTTTTTCTGAGCATATAAATCCGGCTACCTACTGCAAAAATGCAAGTATAAGTAGTTTACGAGTTGCTTATGAGCTTCTCATTTCCCATTAGTTTTTGCATCACCACTCTAATTTGGTGTCATGGATGGTTCTGCTATTATCCAGATAACAGAAGAAAGGGAAAAGGTTTTAAATGATCCGAATTGTATCATGCCTGCCGCATTCGTTTCGTTCAAGACTCGATGGGGTGCAGCAGTTTGTGCACAAACTCAACAATCAAGAAATCCAACTTTGTGGTTAACAGAGTGGGCTCCCGAGCCGCGCGATGTATATTGGCCAAACCTAGCCATTCCATATGTGTCGCTCTCAGTTAGAAGGCTGATAATTGGAGTTTCGTTCTTTTTTCTTGCCTTCTTTTTCATGATCCCTATTGCATTTGTTCAATCTCTAGCAAGTATTGAGGGAATTGAGAAAAGCCTTCCCTTTTTGAAGCCTGTTATTGAAGTGTGAGTTTTCTTTCATCACAATGCCTCGTCACTTAGTTGCAAGATTCCCTCCTAGACATTACCGATTGTTGTTTCATACAGAGAATTTATCAAATCAGTTGTCCAAGGATTTCTACCTGGGATTGCGCTAAAGCTCTTTCTTATCTTACTGCCGACGCTATTGATGATGATGTCTAAATTTGAAGGCTTGACATCTCTATCATCTTTGGAAAGGAGATCAGCAATGAGATATTACATTTTCATCATTATCAATGTGTTCCTCGGAAGCATACTCACCGGGGCTGCATTCGAACAGCTAGATTCTTTTATCAAGCAGTCTGCCAGCGAGTACGTTTTTCTCACAGTTTTATTCATGCAATTTCAGTGAAGAGCTTCATTTTTTTATGTGTTTCTTGCACGTTTCCTCTGTGCAGAATTCCTAAAACAATTGGTGTAGCTATTCCGATGAAGGCAACTTTCTTCATAACCTATATAATGGTTGATGGATGGGCTGGAATAGCTGGAGAAGTTCTAATGTTGAAACCATTGATAATTTACCACTTGAAGAATTTCTTTTTGGTGAAGACTGAAAAAGATAGGAAAGAAGCGATGGATGCAGGCAGTCTTGGCTTCAACACCGGCGAACCCCGTATACAGCTATACTTTCTGCTGGGGCTTGTATACGCACCAGTCACACCTATTCTCCTTCCATTCATAGTTATGTTCTTCGGCTTCGCTTATGTGGTGTACCGTCATCAGGTAAAGATTCGATCCTTTTGGTTATACCACGTTCAATCTGCAGACTGTTTATGTTCATATTCTCTGCGCAGATCATAAATGTTTACAACCAAGAGTATGAAAGTGGCGCCGCATTCTGGCCTGCTGTCCATGGTCGTGTTATTACTGCATTAGTAATCGCACAGCTGCTTATGATGGGACTGTTGAGCACAAAGCAAGCATCCAGCACAACACCATTTCTCATTGCTCTTCCTGTCCTCACTATATGGTTCCATGTCTTCTGCAACGGCCGCTATAAATCTGCGTTTGTCAAATATCCATTACAGGTGTGTGACTGCTCCGCTTTACCAGCATAATTCTCATCATTTCTTATATCAATCTGAAAGTATTTTATGATATGTCAAGATAGAGTTACCTAATGTCTATGTTCTTGACTAAATTCTTGACAGTTGATACTGTCAAGAATTTAGTTTTTCTGCCATGATGTTTGTCAATGGTCACTTGGGATGGCACAAAAAATCCACATGTATAACCTACCCCAGCTAGTTCGAGGTTAAAGCTTTGCTGTTGTTGATGCTTGTCAAATGAATTTAATTCGTTGTTATTAAAGAGTCTTATAAAATCATTTTTAACTTATGTTTCCTTAGTGTTCTTGTACATGAAATAAATATATAAAAAATTAAAATTATATGTTTAGTTATAAGAGATATAAATATATAAAAATAAATATGTTTCTAAAATATTTTTAAGTAGCATTTAATTACTGTTTCGAGATAGAAAAAATTGAAATGATGTAGATAAAATTAAGAGATTTTAAAAACATAAAAACTCATTCTAAAACTTTATTAGAAAAAGATTTATTTTATATATATTTCATGATATCTCTAGCAAAACACTCTTGTTCTTTCTATTTATTATATATTTCGGAATGAGAAGAAAAAGGAGACATGTCTTTTTTTGTCTCAATTATCTTTATTTTTTTTATTCCAAAAAAAGTAACAAAACAATATTTTATAATTCACTAAAGGCTTGAGCTTCCAAGCTAAAAATTTCTTTGATCATCTTAGAAGTACTAATCTTACTGCTATCACTGCTCTATCCAGTAAAAAAAATGAACACACAGGTTTTCAAGTCCAAAAGTTTTCCCTTGTTAAAAGTTGATATGGAACCATTCTTCCTTTAAACTTTTGAATTCTGGTTTTCAGGAAGCAATGATGAAAGATAGCCTGGAACGAGCAAGTTCTCCAAACTTCAATTTCAGATCCTACCTCGAGAAAGCATATGTGCATCCAGTTTTCAAAGGAGATGGCAACGATGATGATTATGAACAGTATCTGAGTGAAAACCAGGAAGCTGATGCTGAGAATGTGTTAGTGCCTACAAGACGCCACTCTCGAAGAAATTCACCAGCAGTAAGCCGAGCAGCTTCACCTGCTTTATCCGAGGAAGTTCAAAGCGTAGAGCATCGAGTGTGACACTTGCATGCCGATTACATCTCATACTTGTTCTACAGTGGGCAAAGGAAGAAGGGCTAGCTGAAAAATTCTCACAGGAAATCAACAAGTTTTGGATTTTGTGGCAATGAATGGCACTTCAATCTTCAAACACAAATGTAGATTTATATACATATATAAAAAATCACGTGAATTTATTTTTATTTATCATTCGGGTTTCAGGTCTCCTATTTTTTTTCCATTAAATGTTTTTTTTTCTATAATTTTTAATAATTATATATTTTTTTAGTTTTTTCAATAATAAATCTCACATTAAAGATAACACCTTTCTATTTATAAAAAAATTAATGTCATTAATAATTTAAAACTCGAATTTAAAAATATAGATTAAAAAAAAGCTATAAATTGTAGAGTTTTCTTAATAAGTTTTAAAAAAGAAATTCAAGTGACCCTTACAAGAAAATTATGGTTGGAGCACAATGCAATTTCAACAACAACTCACCACATGAACCCTTAATCAAAAAAATTGAAGTACAAATGAAACATTTAATTGAAAAGAAAAAAAAGATATATAGATTTAAATTAAAAACAATAACAAAAGTAGGTTCTTAACTAAATTTTCAAGAGAAGATTTCTAGTGGTATCCATACAAAAAAATTATGGTGTGCTAATTAACTAAGGTAGTGTTTGATATTTTTTTAATATTTGTTTTTTATTTTAAAAATATATTAAAATAATATTTATTTTATTTTAAAAAATTTATTTTTGATATCAACATACGAAAACAATTCAAAAACATAAAAAATATTAATTTAAAATAAAAAAATACGGTGCCACCATAAAAAAATACTAAATATTTTTAAAACTATGATAAAATAAAAACACAATTTCAATAACATTACACCACACGAACCCTTAACCAAAAATTTGAATTACAAACAAAACATTTAACTGAAAAGAAAAATAAATAAATAATAGGTATATAGATTCAAATTTTAATTAAAAAAATAAGAAGAGTAGAAATACTTGAGTAGAAAATTTGTATAAATACAATCCCTCAAATTTTCATTACCTCCCCTTTGCATTAGTAGACTTACCTTATATAATAATAATAATTCAATTCAGAAAAGGAAAATCTGATGCACAATTACCCAAAACTATGAAAAGCCTCAAAAAGTCCATCTCCCCTTTTGATCTTTATTACCAAAATCGTATCCAACATGAACATAGAACACAAACAATTATAAGAATATTATATTTTTGTAGTTGATTTTGAAATATTTTGATATCATTACATTGAAAACATTAAAGAAACATATAAAAATGCTTCAATTTAATCAAATAATTCTTATTATTTATTTATTAGGTATTAGATGTCCTAAAAAGTGAAGTCAAGTCAAGAAAGAAAAAAAAATATGAAAAGGAAATAGACAAAAACAGTGTGCGTTTACAGAATTGAGAAAGAATCAATGGGTTTTTTTTTGTCGTTTTCTTTAAATAGTTAGAGAGAGAAGAGAGCAGCAGAGATTTGCTTCTCTTCTTGTCTTCATCTTTATCACCCCTATATATATATAAAAAATTAATCACATTGTTTTCCTCTCCCTCCTTCCAAACACTCTCGTTCTCTAACACATTCACCTAACAATATTAAAGTCATCATCTTTTTTATTTTTTACTTGTGATCAGGTTAGTTTCAAAATTCTATGTGTTTCTATGTTTTGTATGGCTGGTTTTCTGCTGATCAGAGGATTATGGATATGTAATTTTTTTATTGCATTAGATTAGAATTATGGGTTTTGATTGAATTTATGTTTGCTTATGCAATTGTGTGTTTCTATGATTTCAGTTTTACTAATATTTAATTTTTTTAATGTTTTTGTTTATGGGGTTTTGTTTTTTTATGATGTTTTAGCTGACTTGACTCCAAGTCAAGTCAATGCAACTGTTTTTTATTTCTGTCTGTTACTGTGAATTTGGCCCAGTTCTTTCTTTTTCTTTTTGTTCATAGTTAATTTTGTGTGTGTGATAAAAAACGATAGAAAAGTTTTAATTTTTGCAATATGGGGATTGTTTTCTTTTGATGGGGTTTTTGTTTAATGTGAAAAGAAGTGAGATTTTTAGATTTTGGCACTGGTGCTTGGTTAAAGGTTGATGGCTTTGTGTGTTTGATATTGTTAGCAGTGACAGACAATGGCTGCTGTGATTGCCAAGAGGTGCTAGGTTAAAGGTTGATGGTTTTTTGTGTTTGATGTTGTGCAGTGACAGACAATGGCTGCTATGATTGCTAAGTCTCGGATTAATAGGGGTGGTGGTAATAAAATTAGGAGATTTCAAGGAGCTGGTTTGAAGTTTTCATGCCGTGAAACAAGGGAAAGAGTTGAGAAAACCCTGGAAAATAGATTCAATGAGGTGGTAGCATCGAAGGCGAGAAGGAAGACTTCATGTAAGAAAGTGGAGGTAATTCAATTGTCATCAGACAGTGATGATGATGATGATGACTGGTCGCCCCGAAGGAGAAAGAAGGCTTTGAATAGGAAACTGATATTAGCCCCAGAAAGTGATCTTTCAGAGAGTGATCACCAGTGCTCGCCTTCGGAAAGAAGGAAAACTTTGTCTGAGCAGATTAAGGCACCCCCAGAAATTGAATTGTCAAAAACTGATGATGAGCAGTTTCTGGGAGCAAGAAGGAAAGCTTCATATGAGAAAATTAAGGCAGCCTCTGAAATTGAATCGTTGAAAAATGATGATCAGTGGTGTTCAGGAACAAGAAGGAAAGCTTCATCTAAGAAAATTAAGGCACCCTCAGAAACTGAATTGTTGAAAAGTGATGATCAACAGTGCATGGGAACAAGAAGGAAAGCTTCATCCAAGAAAATTATGTTAGCTCCAGATGTTGGATTTTCGGAGAGTGATGGTAAGTTGCCTCCAATGAGATTTGAAACCTCATCTAAGAAAATTAAGTCAGTTTCAGAAATTGAGTTGTTGAAGAGTGATGATGAGTGGTCACCGCGAGTGAGGAGAAAATCTTCATCTAAAAAAGTGAAGCCAGTTACGGTATCTGAGTTTTTGCAGAGTAATGTGGTCCCGAAGGGGCAGCAGAGCGGTTTAAACAAGCGTAGTAGAAGTAGTTCTGTAGGTGTAGATTTTGAGGGTGATTCAGAAGAGGATCTGTTAGAAGCAATTTGTGTTGTAAAAATGAGAGAGCGAAAACGAACTAGGAATTCAGGGAGGGATATAAATGAGAGAAGTCTGAAGGAGGCCAGAGAAAAAAATATAGGTTCTGTGAATTCTTCCTCATCTTCTTCTTCAGCATCAGCTTCTTCTAGCTCATCAGTTTCAAAACGTGATGGTTATTGCAATGGTGTGTCTGCAGTGAGAAATGTGAAGGTCTCGCATCGCATCCCTTTCAATTTGTTTTGGTGCTGCATTGAGTATACTCTGTAGCCATCTGTTGGAGAGAGTGGCCCCTGTTATACTGCATTTCATTTTTGTAGCTGAATGATGCTGATTTTTCTTGCTTCAAACAGGTCAAAGGACAAGATATCAAAAGATGTCACCAGTGCATGAAAAAAGAAAGAATAGTTGTTGTCCTTTGTAAGAAATGTAATAGAGTGTACTGCATACAGTGCATCAAGCAATGGTAAAGTTTCTAATGAGAAATCATATTTTCCAACGTGATTTGTTTTGTCTAGATGAACTTGGATATCCTTTTGTTTCTTATATTATCTCATTTGGTGTATATAGGTATCCTGAGATGACAGAAGGGCACTTTGCAAAACGATGCCCATTTTGTCGTAAAAAATGCAATTGTAATGTGTGTTTGCACTCAAGCGGGTTGATTAAGGTTGGTCCTGTGCTCATGTCCCTCTTTGCTTGTGATCTGTGAGGATATTTAAAGTTAAAAAGAAAAAAAAGAAGCGAAAGCTGCATAATGTTAAACACTTGACATATCAGCAGTTGGAGGATTTTTATTGCTGAAATTTACGTTGGATGTTTTTCACTCTTTCCTAAGTAGTTCATCATGTTTCTTGTCTCCAGACATCAAAAAGGGATATCACCAACAGTGAAAAGGTTCAGCATCTGCATTATTTGATCAAGTTGCTGCTTCCTTTTCTGGAACAAATCTGTGATGAACAAACTGAAGAAATGCAGATTGAGGCTGGCATTCGAGGTATCCTCTGTTTCTATGACAGAATTTGATGTGATCAAATGAGTTCTTCTGTTAAACTTCTTTTTGCTGATACCTTTTTGATGTGCTTGTGGCAACCAGGTTCCCCTTTTGATATAGCTGAGAACTTTTGCTACAGTGATGAGCGTGTATATTGGTATGCACCTTCTCTCCACTGAACAAGTAATTACCTTTTGATTTTAGTCACTCAATTAAAGTTCATTCACTGCTTTTCATTTGGGGATTGTGGAGCAGCAATCACTGCACCACTTCTATCATCGACTTTCATCGCAGCTGTCCAAATTGTTCTTATGAACTGTGCCTTAGTTGTTGTCGAGAAATTCGTAAGGGAAGCCTTTCAAGACGTGCTGAAAAGAAGTTTTGGTATGTGGATAGAGGCTCTGGTTATATGCATGGTGGAGATCCATTACCTTGTCATTCCCAAAATCCTTATGACCACATTGAGCCTCTAGTTCTATCATGGAATGCCAATGAAGATGGTAGCATTTCTTGCCCTCCAAATGAAATGGGTGGTTGTGGTGATTGTGCATTGGAGCTAAAGCATATCCTTCCGCCAAGACAGGTTGCGGAGTTGAAAAGGAAGGCAGCAGAATTATTGGAAATTTGTGGCACTGAACAGGCAAGTTTGATGTGCAAGTGCAATGAAACAGGGAAAGGACTGTTAAGAAGAGCAGCGTTTAGGGAAGGATCTGAGGACAATTACTTGTATTGTCCTGCCTCAAAGGATATTCTTGAGGATGAAAAACTTTTTCACTTCCAAAAGCACTGGGCTAAAGGTGAGCCAGTTATAGTTCGTGATGTTCTTGAGGAGACAACTCATTTGAGCTGGGAGCCGATGGTCATGTGGCGTGCACTATGTGAAAATGTGGATTCAGATATTAGTTCAAAGATGTCTGAAGTGAAGGCTATTGATTGTTTGGCATGTTGCGAGGTTTAGCTCCACTATCCTTCCCTGCACTTATTTTTCAACCAGGAACACTTGTCAAAGCCATTTGGATGACATAATGAGCAAAATCATCTGTTTTGCTTTATGAGTGATGGAAAAGAAATATGTTCCGCACATAGACTTTCTGAATTTCTTACTCTAAACTTGTTATATTTTACTTTTACTCACAGAATGCTGACTTTGTAAGAATATTCAGGTGGAGATTAATACCCGACAGTTTTTTAAAGGCTATATGGAAGGGAGAACATATCATAACTTTTGGCCTGAGATGCTTAAGCTGAAGGACTGGCCTCCATCAGATAAATTTGAAAACATTTTGCCACGCCATTGTGATGAGTTTATCAGAGCACTGCCATTTCAAGAATACAGTGGTCCAAATGCTGGAATCCTGAATGTTGCTGCGAAGTTTCCTGAAGAAAAGCTGAAACCAGACTTGGGTCCAAAAACTTATATTGCATATGGTACAAGAGAAGAGCTTGGAAGAGGGGACTCGGTGACCAAGCTTCACTGTGATATGTCAGATGCGGTACATTTTATTTTGTGTACAATTTATTTTGTGTAGTAAAAGATGGTTATTTGAATGATGAGCAATTCCGTGTGCCAAAAACTGTTATTTATCTAATCTCAAATTTCTGTTAAGTATATGCATCCTGATGTCCAAGAATAAATTTAAGTGGGCTCCTACAGTTCCAAGCAAATTTGTCCTCTTATCACATAAATCACAGGAATCGATAGGTTTGCCAGTTTAAATTATATTATATTCCTTTCAGTTTAAGATGAGATAGCAGAATTTGCCTTTTGGTTGTAGAATGTGCTGTTTACTTGGGAGCATCAGGTTCTTTATTAGGCAAAGAAAGCTGATGGTCCAAGTATTTGACTTTTGTGTGCATCAGCTAAAGTCATTCGTATCTTTATTGCAATATTGTGCTTTGAATTGCATTTCTGTGCTGATGTCTCAAATGTCTATTATCGAACAAAAATATTCCCTTTCAATTTTCATACCAACTTTCTATGAATTTGTGTTCCAAATTTGCATAATGGGCAGCAATTTAGAGTTTTACTGGAGCAAGCTTTGAGCTCTGAAGGTGCTTGGCATTCAATAGGCCAGAACTTGGAATGCAGTGATTGTTCATAATACATCATTTATACTTGTTGATTTCTTGTCATACTTTTTTTTTTAATTAAGGGAAAAATTGTTCTCTGATGCAGGTGAATATTTTGACACAAACTGCTGATGTACTATTAAGTGAAGCACAACGCTCTGCCATTGAGCAGTTGAAAATGAAGCACAGGGAACAGGATGAGAAGGAACATTTAGAAAAAGACAAGGTAGACAATCCTCACATTGAACTTGATCAGGGAAATGATAGTTTGAAAGAAGAGAATGATGTCTCAGAAATTAGAGGGCCACAGCCGCACCCCTCTGAAATTAATGAAAAACTAAAGAACTCTGAAGATGTGTTAAGAGGAGCTGCACTTTCTGGTTTACCCTCAGAAGGGGAGACAGCGGACACAGCAGGTGGTGGCGCTTTGTGGGACATTTTCAGGAGGGAGGATGTTCCCAAGTTAGAGGAATATCTTAGAAAGCACTTCAAAGAATTCAGGCACACTTTCTGTGCCCCCGTAGAACAGGTATATTCTATGGTTCTGTGTCTTTTTTTTTCTTCAGCCCTGTTCGTTGCCATTGGTACCGAAAATTAACTGGTTACAAGTAGGTCGATCATCCAATTCATGACCAATGTTTCTATTTAAATTTGGAGCATAAAAGGAAATTGAAGGAGGAATTCGGTGAGTAATTGTAAAACACTGGTTTTATTTGCTTTTGACGTTTTAGGTCCAATATATTCTGTATAGTTTGTTAATCACTTTGATTCGTTTACACGCCAGGAGTTGAAGCCTGGACATTTGAACAAAGAGTTGGAGAGGCTGTATTTATACCCGCTGGATGCCCACACCAAGTTAGGAATCTTCAGGTGCGTCCTTAGACTCCTTTTTCCTTCTTCTAATATGTAAAGGTTTTGTTATTAACTATAAACTAAAAAAGAAATGGTTTTGCTATAACTCTTCTTTAGAAGTACTATTCATTTGAGTGGTGTTTTGTTTTTTGTTTTTTTTTTTAATTTTTTTTTTAATTTTATATTTTAATATTAGATTTGTTTTTTTTATTGAGTTATTATACTCTTATAATATGGATCGTATAATATGGATCGTAGGTTTAACAAGTTAATTTGATTGACTCAAGTTTTTTTTTTAGTTTTTTTTTCAATTTCATTATTTAATATTAGGTTGATGGAGAATTTATTTTGTTTTGTTTATTTTCTATTATGTTATTTCAGCTTGATGACCTAAGAATAGTATTTAATGAGTTAATTTGAGTTGATACAGGTTGTTTTTTCTGTTTTCTTTAGTTGATTTCTTTTCAAATTCATTATTCAACATCGGGTCGGTTGAGAATTAAGCTTTTATAATCTATTTTGATTTGCTTTCTATGAAGATATTTTGTTCTTATGATCAAAGTCGTGGGTTTTGGTATATTTAACCCTAGTTAAATCAAGTCATTTTTTTATTCTCTTTCTAAAAGATTATCTCAGTCTCATAATCCAGGTTGAGTCTTTCAACATTTGATTTTATTTTTATTGGGGTATTCTTGTTTCATGACCCGGGTCACAAGTTTTGTTGGTTAATCTAATTGGCTCAGTTTTTTTTAAAATTGATTTTTTTTTCAGTTTCATCATTTAATATTGTGTTTGATTGAGAATTAAACTTCATGATTTGTTTTGGTTTACTTTTTATTAGGTTATTCCGGTCTCATGGCCTGGGTATAATGTTTAACGGATTAACTCGATTTGACTTGACTTATTTTTTATGTCATTTTTTAATTAAAATTGATATAAATTTCATGATTCAACATTGACTCCAACATAAGTAATTAAGAATTAAGTTCTACAATTTGTTTTGATTTATTTTTTATAAGGTGATCTAAGTCTCATGATCAAAGTTGTGGATTTGACAGGTTAAGCTTAGTTAAATTAGATCATTTTTTTTATTTTCATTCTATTAAGTTATTTCAATCTGATGACCCAAGTAATGAGTTTAACGAATTGACTTAGGTTATTTTTTATGTTTTTTTTCCAATCTCATCTTTTAATATTGGGCTAATTAGATATTGAAATTTGTAATTTATTTTGATTTGCTTTCCAAGAGGTTATCTCGGTTTTATGACCCGAGTCGCGGGTTTGACATGTTAACTCAAGGTTTTTAGGTCATTTTTAAGGGTTTTTTTTCTTCAAAATCATCTTTCAACATTAGGTTGATTGAGAATTAAAATTTATAATTTGTTTTAATTTGTTTTCTATGAAGTTATTATAGTCTCATAATTTAGGTCGCGGATTTGACATCTTAACCTGAGTTGACTAAAGTCAATTCAATATGTTGTTATCTTAATATTAAAAAAATGTGTCATTTTGAATTATTTTTTTTTTGTTAAACTATGTTTTTACGGGTTGTATGAGTTGTTTTTGGACTTGTCAAGTCAACCGGTTTATATTGGGTTAACCTTCACACGATTTAAATTTTTTTTCTGCTAGAAAAAAATATTAGCGACATCTAAATATGTTTTTTTGTTCAAGAAAAATTTGACATGACCGACATTGTAGTGCGGGTCAATGATCTAATTATAAACTAAAAAGAAGGGGGTTTTATTGTACCCCTCCTCACAAAAAGCTATTTATTTTTATAATGTTTTGGTTTCTTTTGTTTTTTCTTTGCTTTGATTTTATTTTTTATGTTTTAATATTAGATTTGTTTTTTATTGAGTTATCACACTTTCATGACATGGATTATGGGTTTAGCGGGTTAACTCGGTTGACTCAGGTTTTTTTTCTTTTTAATTAACTTTTCTTTTCCAATTCCATCGTCGATTAAGAATTAGACTTTATGATTTGTTTTGTTACTTTCTATTATGTTATTTCGACGTCATGCTATTTTTTAATTTTTTTTCTATGAGATTATCCCGATCTAATAACTCAAGTCATAGGTTTAACGGATTAACTCGGATCATTTTTATGTTATTTTTTTAATTGATTTTTTAATCTCATCATTTAATATTGAGCTGATTAAGGATTGAAATTTATAATTTGTTTCAATTTGTTTTTCATGGGGTTATCTCGATCTTATAACCCAGATTGTAGGTTTGACATGTTTTAGATTTTTTTGAATTGATTTTTGTTTTTTAATTTTATCCTTCAATATTAAGTTGATTGAGAATTAGGTAATATAATTTGTTTTAATTTTTTTTTTGAGTTATTATATGTTCTTATATTAATATTAAAAAATATATTATCTCATTTTTTTTTAAACTCATACAATAAATCAAAAGTTACATTAAATCAATTTTCACTTTTTTTTTCCTGGAGCGCCTGTAGCACGGAATAATCTTATATCATGCTAAACTAATTTGCCCTTTCTTTTTGTACAAAGTAAAAGTGTTTTCTCACATGAACCGCTGCTGGAGTGATGAGACAAAGTAATCATCGCCATTGAATTGTGAGCCCCTCTATTTTATGCCATGTTGTAATGTTTTTTTTTAAAAAAAAAAATTATATTAACATATTAAAACAATCAGTGAGCATTTATAAAAAATATTAATTTAATATTTTTTTAAATATATTTTTAAAACATATTCAAATATTATTTCAAACATGAAAATAAACTATGCCTTACCCTGTCTATTTTTCCTTCTCAACATGCTTTTTTTTTTAAAAAAAAAAAATCAGGTTGAGAAGAAAAAACTAACGGGGCTACGTAGCAAACACCATACTGCATTGCAAGAATCATCTACAACTATAGCCTGCCTTTCACAACTTCCCACCATAATAGTTACATAGCCTAATTTAGACACAAATTTATCTTCTAATTGTTTTGTAAAAAAGAAAGAAAAATCCTTCGCCAAAAGTTGAAAAAAGCTCACAAACAGTCTTTGACTTTTGTTAGATTTTTTAAAATGTCTTCATTCTTATTTTCTCTCTTTGAAGCCTAACCTCAACGTGTTTATTTAGTTTAGGAAAATGTTTTTCATAATGATGTTTTTATTTTCTTTCTATTTAGTTTAGAAAATAAATATTGAAATTGGTAATCTAATTTTCCTTTCCTAGTTTAAGAACTCCTAAAATAATCCAGTAATTATGGATTGAGATTTTTTTCCTATTTAAGGTGAACCTAATTATTTCCTATTTAGTTTTGGAAAATAATTTCCTTTATGACTTATTTTTTATCTATTTTGTTTAGGAAATCAAATATTGAAATTGATAATTTTCTTTTTCTTTTTTTAGTCTGGGAATCCTTAAAATAACTTGATAATTGTTGATTGAGATTCTTTTTCTTTTTAAGGTAGACTTAGAACTAGTATAAATAAGATTATTTAGCTTGTATTTCAGCAAAATATCACATTTTTATTTTTCAAATAAAATAATGAATTAGGGTTCTATGTGACAATCCTATTCGACTTCAATTCTCTCTTTCTAGCTTGTTGTCTTCTTGTTTGTGTTTCTGTCTACATTAGTTGATGTCAAAGTCTAATGATTCTTGGTGGTTTTGGTTGGAAGTCATAGAGGACGTTTATAAGAGCTCAATAATTCCTGGTGATTAATTGTTATATGTTGTTGAATAACCATGGCTGGAAGAGGTCGCAAAATAGGACTTGCTTGTTTATAAAGGGATGAGAGGTTTCCCTCGAGAAATAGACATCCAAGAGCTGGTGATAGAAGACTTATAGAGACGAATTGCAGAATTGAAAAGAGATGTCAAGGAACTGGTTATAAAAGATATGTATAGATAGATTGCAAAATTAACCTGTAAGTTTGCAAAGGTGAGAAGCTCGGGAGGTTGTGAGAAGAGTAATCGCATATTTATGGTTAATTTTGAGAACTCGTTTTAAAAGCATGAGCAGAGGAAATGAATATGATGTTCAAACTAAAAGGTTTTAATGATTCTAGTTCTTTTTTTAAAATCAACCATCAAATTTTGACGAGGATGACGTTGAAGTAGAAGAACTAGATGCAATTTTCTTGGTTTGTGATGACTATAGGAAGGAACCAAATTAGATGTGGTTCTAGAAGTGATTTTTTATGAATCACATTGTGAAGGTTATGGTTCCCATGTGCTTGAGGAGGATTTTGGAATTGATAAGGTTAAAGTTGATGTTCTTGTACTTCAGATAAAAATTGTGAAGAGGATTTTCAAATCTTCTCTTAACTCCAAGATTGGTTTTATTGTTATGGAGGTTGAGCATGTTGTTAATAAATATGATGTTTCTAATGGAAAGGCTGAGCCTGTAACTTGTTGGAAACTTTTGATTGGATATTCATGAGATTGATGCAAAGGTATTAGGAACACACAATGAAATGGATCACACATAAAAGAATGTTCATGGTGGATTATAGTTTCTGACTGGGGTATGAACTTAGGACGAGTTCCAACTCGAGGAGACTGATGATGAGCTTTTTTGGAAAAATAAATATTTTCCTTAATTTTATGGTTTTTTATTTTTTGTTATGTATTATTATGCTTTTTTTTTCTATTTGAAGGGAATAGTTTTTCTATTTTTTTCAATTCAGTTTTACTGGGATTTCTTAGTTGTTTCTATATAAAGGATTGTAATAGTCTTTTAGCAAGTGAAAACTTTTATAAATAAAAATGAAGTATTTTAGGAGTCTCCCCATGTTTATTGTGTTTTTTTAAAAGGTTTTGACTTGTAACAAACCTATTATTTTTTATTCCAACTCGTGTCAAAAAAGCTCTTGGTAGTTGGTATATGATTTTTTTCTCCACCACTCCAAACTCCACATTGTAATGATCCAATACTTATCTTTTTACACCAGTAAAAACATTTGCTTGTGTCAATCATACAAAAACAATAATTGTTCATGATAAAACAAGAGAAGCCAAAATCAATCAAATACAATGGAATTGACTGCGTTGAAAGAGTCTTGTTCAACCAAGAGGATTAAAGAAACAATTGACTAGCTGACTAAGCAACCGAGAGTTACGAGTGACCATGGAAAAGAGATCGATTACAAGAGTTTGAACGCGCATAAAGAACTAGAAAACTTAATTCTATTCGAAGTGAAAGTCTTTAATGGAATAACTAATTAGAAGTCACATATTAGCCTAAGATTCACTTGAATATCAATTAAAGAGGAGTTTAGTTTATATTAGGATTCAATAAAGCTTTCTTATTTGATATCAATATCTAATTTATCAATATCTGTATAAAATTAGAGTTATATTTTTTTAGATATGTTTCAAACTTTGTACAAGCTTTCCATTTATTCTCTTACACTTGTTTTCTACCGTATACTTGTTGGTGGACAACACAAATAACATTTGTAAGGTTCGAGGTTCGGTATCCTTACATTTTGTATGATTTTGCGGGCTTACTACGTGCTTTCCTCCAAGATTAAGTTTTTAATTATAGCTTCTCCTAGGTGAAATGAAGAAACATAATTCAAATAGCATAATTGATCCAAAAGTATTTGGACCTTGACTCGAGTGGGCCATACTCTCAACTTAACAAAGTTTGTATGGAAAAAATTATTATGAAGACTTGTTCTCCCAAATCATTGTCACACTTAGACAACTTGGCAAAATTTGTTGGAACCTATATATCTACGTGCGGGTCCACTAAAATTTTGTGTTTACTAACATTATCATTCCATGTTTATAAAATTAGTCTTAAGCATTTCACACAACCAATAGGTAAACCAAACCAAAAAAAAAAAATTAATTGTGGGGAACTTGGTTTTGTGTTGTTTAGTTCTTCAAGAAATGGAAGAAATAAATAACTAAGTTGTCAAGAAAACCATCAATTAGTAAAAATGAGAAATTTTAAACATATCAATTGGCAAATTCATAGATTTAATTCCTATTAGATGTGTCAGGGACCTTCCAATAAATCTATTGAGATTGGTTCTATTAATAAAATCTCATCATCCATACACTACAAATTGATGTGGTATATTCAAATCATAACATATCAACAATGATGTTATATGTATCATGGGAAAAAAAATTCATTAAATTCAAGGAAATATTAACTAAGAAAAAAAATGGTTGAAAACCAACATACTACAAAATACTGAGCTCAGCTATCTATGAACCGCTACACCTCTTTTTGGTGGTGATCACTTCGCACATGCATTTCAACAAAAAGCTTCATTGGACTTGACTCATTCAAGATACAAATGTTGTCAATTAAATATATTTATAAAAAACAACTAATAAAAAATGGATGTAATAAAAAAAATCTTATCATCCGCTTCGCATGCGAAATGAACAGAACAGAGTCGCTGGTGTGCGTGGTAATGAAATTGTGAACACGTCGATTTTGATTTTCCGCATTGGAATGTGATCGTCACGTGAAACACGTGGACATCACATGCTAAATATATTTGCTGGAGCTCAAAACATCATTCAACTCCTTAGCATCAATATCAATAAAACATTCTTGGTGATGCGAAAATTTAAATTTTCTTCTAAGCCATTAGACGAAACAACTCGATATAGATTAACTAACTCACCAAGTTGAAAGACATCATTTCCCACAGTTAATTTACTATGACAATTAATTATGTTATAACCAGCCTCACTTAACTCATGATATGACTTGATGGTGAACATTTGTGCAACAACCGATAATTTAGTGTGATTTGTGCAACTATCTCATAATAATTCGTCAAAATTTTTCAAAAGGTCAAAAAACCTGGTTGTATTTGCATTAAGTTCTTCATTTACTATTGAACATTAACCATTATGACCCTGATTCACTCTCATCGCATCTATAGCTATATTCCTATAAGGATTACTATTGTTATCTACAACTCTATACACATTGTTAGAACTAGAAGTTGACCCAACCATCATTTCTATCATTTCTATCATAGTATCATAAGGAACATATGATTCTCTGTGTGCATACCAACACGGGTATTTCTGCATGATTTTTTTTTATAGGAGATGCATCGTTACAACATCTGGATCAAGAAAATTTTTATTTTTATACCTTTTGTATGATCATCTAATACTCATTCCCCTAATATTTCTCGAATTAGATAGTGTGTAATCAATAAAACCTTGAACCCATTACAATAATAGATCATTCGCAACCCTTGGATGAATCTCTATACATTCATAAATGATCATCCATTATTTATATCAAATCTATATAAAATAATGATGACATATATTAATTAAATACATTAATTAAATAAATTTGCAAAAATATTGATTTAACTTAAACTTATTCAATCTATTTTAATACTACTTTTAATTCATTATCAATTATCTATATAAATTTAAATTTTTACACATTTACCAAAAATTTCAACTCGACAATAAAATTGACAAGATATAAAACGAACTTGTTAAATAAGCTATTATTTATTTTATCACAAAACATCTAAGTAAAAAATTCAACATAAGTTTTATCAATTTACAAAGAAATATAATTTTACAAAATTTAAAACAAACCCTAGCATATACAAATTACAAATCCATACAACAAATTTATACGAGAAAAAACTATAAAACAAGTAAATATTCAAACAAAATATATATATACTATAAAAATATGCAAAAAATAAAAATAAAATTGAGTTCAAATAAAAAAAGATAAATTTGCTTACTTAAAGTATAAAATCCTTAATAAAATTTGAATTAAAACACGAATGCTGACAAACTAAGTGTTGTGATAGCTAAATTTGTTGTGGAAGATTAAATTGTATTGAGATTAGAGGTGGTTTTTTTTGCAGAAATAAATACATAAAAAACAAGAAATAAAAGAGAAGGGTCAATCGCTAGGTCATAAATAAAATATTACCGACAAAATTATTTCATCAGTAACTCCATCAGTCATTCCGGCGGTAAAAATATCACATCACCATATAATTTGTCTTTTTTAAATCCTATTGTAATACCCTTTGTAATTTTCTCGGTATATATCAAGGAAATTTTTTCATTGGTATATTTACAAATGTACTTTACCTTCAGGTTAATTCTATTTGTAATGCCATATATAAAAATTACTTGTCATTGTACTGTTTGACTTTTTTTTTTCATTATTTATTCTCTCACTGCAATTCTGTACATACTAAGGGAATTTTTCTGTCGATGTTTACCGATAAATACAAAAATGAGAAATTATATCACTAAAGGTCATCGTAATATACCAATTAAAAAATTTCACTGGTATTTCTATTTATATTTATTAATTTTCTGGTAGTGGACCACAAGAAATTGCTGAATATCTTTTATTGTATTGTTGAACAATGTCTGAATTGCTTATGTTTTATCCATGCAGTCTTGTACTAAAGTTGCTGTAGATTTCGTCTCTCCTGAAAATATAAAGGAATGCCTCCGGTTAACTGAAGAGTTCCGACAACTTCCGATGAACCACAGAGCTAGAGAAGATAAACTTGAGGTAACTTCTTTCCTGTAACATATTTTGCATGGATTACATTTTCATAACTTAGCTTCCATGAGTAACGTGGTTTTCTTCTTCCCTTTTATCAATGTGTAACAGATAAAGAAAATGATAATTTATGCAATTGATAAAGCCATTATTGACTTGCAAGAGCTAATAGAATCCCGGCGATGAGCTTTTCTACCTGTTTCGAACAGGCAGGTTTACGACACAGATACAGCAGCCATCTCCAACAGGCAAGCAAACAACACATACATTCGCGTCTTGGCAACACTTTTTTTTAATTTTTCTTTTCAGATTTCCATAGAAACATTGCCAAGATTCTGCTGGCATGGCTGCAACTTTAGGTTATATCATATATACTCAAGGCAGCATTTTGCTCAGAGTTGCCATTTAACTTGAAGGTTTAATTAGTGATCCATAATTTGAACATATTTGAAAATAATGAGATATGATGTTGTTCATCTCTGAAATGAAAAAGGTGGAGAAAAGAAATAATAATGCAATGGAAAAGAACTATTATTTCCTCTTTTTATCTTCATCAAAAGTTTAATTAGGGCAAAGATTTCAGAAATAGATTTTTTTTTGTGTTTCTTGAATTAAATATGTTTATATTTTTTTATATGAATTTTTTTTTTATTTCAACATTTCAAATTTATTTGTGAGGTGCTAGCTAAACAATATTTTCAAGTGTTGAAAGTAGTGTTATTAAACCCGGACCGGCCCGACAGGTCGACCCGGGACCCGGGGGCTGGACCGGTTCGGGTTTGTCAAAAGACCGGTCAGTGCAACGACCCGGTCAACCCGTGACCTGGGTGAGACCCGGCCAAGACCCGGTGGTTTTTTTTTTCAAATGTGGGATTTGAAACCTATTAGTATATATACTCTATATTCCGAAGAAAAAAATTATGTTTTTTCAATGTGGGATAAAAAACTTTTTGATTTAAATACTTCAACTTAAAAGGATAATATAGTATCTTTTTAATGTGGGATTTGAAACCTATTAATATATATACTCAATATTCACAAGAAAAAAACTATGTCTTTTTAATGTGGGATTTGAAACCTATTAATATATATACTCAATATTCACAAGAAAAAAACTATGTTTTTTCAATATGAGATTTGAAACTCATTAGTATATATACTCTATGTTTCCAAGAAAAAAATTATTTTTTTTCAATGTGGGATTGAAAACTCATTAGTATATATAATTTATGTTCACAGTAACCAAACAACCATTTTATAATACAATCAACTAGTTCAAAATTCAAATTTAAAAAACAAAAAAACCCACTTTCAACACTAAACTTGAGGTTCAAATATTAGGAAGATAATTTCAGGCATGTTTGGAATTGTGGTTGTGGCGACGATTTAAAGTGTTATTTTGCTTAGAAATGCATTAAAATAAAATTTTTTATTTTTTAAAAATTATTTTTGACATCAACACATCAAAACATAAAAAAATTTTATTTTAAGCAAAAAATAAAACAATTTTAAAATTTTTAGAAACGCAAAATATACCTTCATCCAAACTTGATGAATATCATTCTAAATAGATAGAAATTATTTTAACCCGATCAAGTTCGAGTAAAACTAAAAGGCAAAAGATTTAGCATTGAGTAAGGTACAAATATTGTTATACACAACCTGAAATAAATAAATAATCTTAAAGTTTGAAAAAATTATCTTTTATATATATATATATCAAGTTAATTATCTACTAGATAATTGTAAATTATAATATTCGTAATGGATATCCAATAAATATCAGGTTTAAATTCATACATAGATTGTAATACATGAATATTCATTATTATCCAAGACCCGTTAACTATAACGCTCCAAGGTAGCAAGATTCATTGTAAAGTTCGTCTAACCAGCTCAAAACCTAACGATATGGGTATGAGAGAGAGAGAGAGGAGAGGGGATCGGTGAAATAAACTTGTCTATGAAAATGCTGACCATCTATACTTGAACATAAAGACCCTACAAAGCTTAAGAATCTCATTTTCATGCTATGGACGGATCTATCTAGCAATCCTTGTGACTTAATCATAGAGTGTAAATCCTCGTCTTTAATTTTGAGATGTTTGGATGGTGCTTGGGGTTTGATGGTTAGAGGGTATAATTCTTTTATTGCTAGAGATTTGAATTTTATCTTGGTTGGTGTGCTTGGATTCGATCATGATTTTTCACCTAACCAAAGCTAGAATATTTTTAAAAAAAATAAAATAATTTTAGTCAAAATTACATCCAAAAGATTTCTTTTTCAAATGGAAACCCAAAACCTAAATTATTAAGAATACATCAATGCTTACAAAATAAGAGAACAAATTCAACTATGAAGGATAATAATTTAATATTTAAGAAATTTGATTTTCTCATTCAAACAATGAACTCACCTTATATTAGCAATCCCAATCTTTGTCAACATTTGCAAACTCAATGAAACTAATTCTTCAACATTGAGAAAGAGCTTCACCAACAATCTCCAGCTTCCTCCATCTTTGAGAGTAGTTGTGGTTGAGAAGTCTTTATTTATACTCCAATAATGGATCCACTAGGGTTTCCTTATCTTTTCTAAATGGCAAAACTACCCTTATCAAAACCTCATTACTTTCTTTTTCCCTCTTTCTTAGATGGACATAAAGGTAATCTAATATAAACTCAGCCGTAATGCAAGCTAACCGACTCATGGGAGGATTTTGCGGAAAAACACTTATTACAATCAAAAATTTTGATATCAGTATAATTATAAAAAAATTAAAATAATTAATTTAAAATTAAAATAAAATTTAAATTTTTTTAAAAGTATGGTAGGATGATAATGTCAAGTAAAACCTTCATCTTTCCCATCCTTTTTCATCTTAGTATCTCACTAGACTTATAATGTTTAAGTGTTGAAATGAGATTTAAAAAAAAAACAACATAAAAAAACCGATTATGACAAACTTGTAACTGTGATAATTAGGATCGAGTCAACTCGAAATATCTCATCAAAATAGAGGTCTAGATCAAGAGATTTAAATAACCCGATAAGAAAATAAAAAAAATTATAAAGCTTTTCATTTTAAAACAAATCATGACCTGAGTCATTAGAGACGAAGCATCCTATTTATAAAAACTATGAAGTCTAATTCTTAATCAATCAAATGTTAAATGATAAAATTAAGAAAAAGAATTTTAATTATACAAAAGAATTTAAAAAATATAGCAATTAAAAGAATAAATAAAAAATTAAAATACAAAATAAATTTTATATTTAATTAAAAAGTGAAATTGAAAAAAAAATTCAAATAAGGATATTTTGATTGAATTTTTTCTTTTTGTTTACATTATGAGGAAGGAGATGCAGGATGATAGAATTTCAATGGGAATTATGGATATGATAGATGATGGGAATGGAAGTGTGGAGGATGGAAAAATAAAAGATAGGTTGTGTTCAACTCTTTAGAGACAGATAACACCATTGGAGAGAGGAATAACAAGGTTTAAACTCACAAATCTCAATGATACAGTCACACCATAAAGAGATTAGAGTTTAGGATAAGTTCACCAATCAATGGAATCCACCAAAGAGATTGGCGGACGGATCACCCATTCACCCTCAGTTCACTTTGTTGCAGTATCTCCTGGCCTGTCCTTTCCCTTCTGTAAGAACATTAGTTGCAAAGTACTTTCTTCATGCCACCATGCCCTAAATGGCCAGTATTTCTTGTCGTCTATTTTTTATGGTGTTCTGCTGTTTTTGGTAGTTACTTCCATGCTATCTGTAGCTGCATTAATGACAGTAGCAACCTTAAGGTTGCAATAAGTTCCTTGTACTGGCATGCTTAATTAAGGGTTAAGTGATTTTTAATCTCAGAAATGCAAGATGCATTAATTATGAACTGGCATTGATAATCTTTAATGTCATAAAGGTCTGAAGTTGTTTCTCAATATAAACAGCAGTACTGGATTGTGTTAATAACTCATTAACCCAAGATGGCCACTGATACCTCCAAATCCATCCCTTTAGACATGAAAATATGAAGCAATTCATCAACTGTTACTGCTGGTGAAGGAAGAAGATCATCAGACTGTTTGTTGTTACTAGTGGTAGAGTCTTTCCTTCCTAAAGGGATCTGAATTCGGGGTCCTCCGGAGAAGTCTACTGATTCCTTAGCTGCTAATACGATAATATCTGCACAAGATACCTGTCCTGGACACTCAGCTTCCAGTACAGATTTTATATACCCTATTGCTTCTTGCTTTCTGATACCTACGTTTTTTGAAGAAAACAATTCAGAATTGCCTGAATCCAGCAAGATCGACGCGTCACATATGCATACAGAAAGTGAGAGGATTCTCATGCAAGAACAATAAACCTAACTTAATAACACTACTGTCTACTGGTGCCTTGTACAAGCAATATCAACCAATCATTTTCAGCTTATAAGCGAATCCATATAATACATAGGTTCAGAAGAAGAAAGAAGATACAGTAGCAAGGATTATACGAGCCATGACTTGAGTTCAAAATGCAGGACACCATAGAAAGAAACCATATGTTACAATGACATTACCATATTTTTTCTAAGCAGAGAACAAACAAGGAAATATAATTTTTTTTAACCTGAACTTGGCAGTCATGGAACATGAGCCTAAGAAAAGCAGCTGGTGCTGTAACATCCACCAAGAAAATGCCTAGCATTTCTTGCCTAACTATAGTTTCCACATTTAGACACGAAGATCTGTAGTAATCATATGTAAGCTGGGATTGGCCAACACCAACTCTGATCGCTAACACTACCACCACTAACATAAAAATCAGAGAAACATTTCCCATCTTCTCAACTCTGTTTCCCTCCCCAATAATCTAATGAAGTAGTGGTGTGAGATGTGAACTTATATAGTTGCAGGGAAGACTAAATAGTAGTGGTATCTAGCCAAATTGGCCTTGTTTTGACAAGTGAAATATGAACTAGGCAAGCCAGCCATGCCATTGCTTAATTTGGGCCCTTGCCTAGCTTCAGACAAACTTATCTTTCCGTTCATAAATAACCGTGTTGCACCATACGATCTTTCTTCCTTTCTTGTTTGCAGTCCTATCTGCAACTTTTCTCATCATTGACTTTTTTCAGCTAATTAGTTAGCTGGTTGTGTCCTTGTTAATGCACACTAGAAAGAGCAAGAGGACCTGATACTGGCCAGACTGATAAATGGCCTAATTAAAACCATCTCTCCTTTTTTTGGGTACTGGGGAGAGGCTCGAACGTGAGACTTTTTACAAGAATGGAGATATGAGTAAAAGTTGAGCTACAATTTCTTGAAAAATGCTTCCATTGTGAAGTCCTAGTCAATTGAATCAAAAGTCCTGACATCCACTTATTTGCCTGCTCACTTAATGAAGGTCTACAAATTAGTTGTCTGGTGGAAGATCAATGGAGAATGCAGGTGTCTTATATCCACGAATTGCTGTCACATTTATACTAGCATCTGCCATAACCGAAGTCAACAAAATTGCTTTAAATGCTAGAGTACGATGCAGCTGGTAGTTGTTATATTGCCACACAGGAGAGCCAAAGGTAACCTAAGCACAAGACGTTTAACAGATTGCAGAGGAAAGAATTGGATAGCATAATTGAGTAAGTTAAAAAATGAATTAACTAGGATCAAAACTCAGATTCGAAATGGTTGTGCTTCAACGTGCTACATTGGATTTCCTCAGAATTACCTAATCTATTCGAAGTTTTGATTAACCTGAGACCTCATGAGGCCTTCTCTCCATCCTCTCTCGCGAGCCCTAAACTCCCATGTTGCACTAAGTTTCCTTTGTTCTTGTAATACTTCTTCAGCTCTTTCTCTTGCCGCTTCGCAGGTATCCATTCCAAAATTGCATTTCTCTGCTTCTTTCTGGTACTGAGATGTCATTCTCTTAGCCTCCAACAGCGCCACGTCTGCACGCTGCTGTTTTTTCTGAGCTTCTTCTTCATTTAACCTCAGTTCCTCTGACAACATATCTGTAAAACTTTTCTCTATCTCATGGCTCACTTCAGGATCATGCTTCATACAATCTAAAAGATTAGAAACACAATAACAGTAAATGTCAAAGGTCAAGAAATGGTATAACCCACTATAGATAATAGCATCCATAGAAATAGTGAAAAAAGCAGAATCACATCAATTTTCTTTCCTTGCATCCCGAAAACGTTAGTACTAGCATTTTTCAGAATTACCAAGTATTATCGTGTACACTAGACATGTCGACATTGACATCCTAACAGGTCTTAGATGTCTGAAGCTGACGAAACACCATTCTTCTGTAGAAAAGCAAGGCTCTTCCTTTTTCTTCCTTGCAAGATTTAATGTTGTTCTATTCTATAGGGACTAGGGAGCAGGCAGCCATGAGAGTAGATAACCAATGTTATGACTTGAAAGCATCCTGGATAAAGCTATTCATGTGTACAAGTACCAAATATCAGCCAATGAGCTATAACTCTTGGCTGGAATTAGTGTCTCCCTCCCCCCCCCCCACCCCCCCACGAGATCTCGAGTTTGAACCTCTCCTTTGTAACGAAAGAAGAAAAAAAGGTACCATTTATCAGTTTTAGTTTGTTCCTTAACAGCCTTTTCATTTTCTTCTGATACTTTACAGGTAATAACCTTAAATCTAGACTGCTAAAGCATCCCTAAATACACATCATTCGTCAAAATACAAACAGAATTTAAATTTCAGCAATACCGTGAAAATTGATTTTCATAAAATTCTGGCTCATTATATCTTAGAAATCCCTTTCCACATGGCCTATGGGGAAGATAAACTAACCTGTAAAGGAGCTGTTGCTCAATCCTGAAACGAAAAAGACAAGAAAATCATCATGAAAAGCAACAGTAGAGTTGGTAGTTAGCCAGTACTGGCATCACTTAATACAACAATATGCACAACATCAAGAACAAATCCTCCAGGATCATCAGAGCAAACTAGAAAAAATACGTCAAACAAGCAGGTCATGGTCATCATCTAAAAGAAAATTAAACTTTTTCCTTGACAAGGAACTGGGATTTTAACAGGGATATGTAAGAAATTCCAAACATACTCCAGATTCATGTTTTGAAATTGTTTCAGCATTTTCACAGCTATAACAACTGAGCAACCTCCAAGTAATTGAATTGTACCATCAGATCAGACAAACTTAATCCACTAAAGCCATCTACAACCCCTAGTAATCAACATTTCAACATATAGTAGAAAACTAAAACCTTATTCTTCTCCCAATTGAAAAAAAAAAACTACAAAAATCAGTGATCCACAATAAACACACATAAATTAGCAAATTTTATGCCTAGAATCACACAATCAATCAACTTTTAGTAGTAAATTCAATGCTCCATCAATGCATTTTGGACACTTTTATCACCCCTTGAAAATCCAACCACAAAAACATAAGAAAATCTTGCACACTTACAAGGTTCATCAATTAAAAACCAAAACAAACTCAAACCAAAAAGGCAATACAATCAAACAACATACACATCCATGCATGTATATTTACATACCTTCAGGGAGGGTAAGGAGGGGTTGAGAAGAGCAATCACAGGAGCAAGGATGGCAACGAAGGGTAGAAGAACGAATCTTGGCCGTTAAAAATTCAGAAAGATGCCAATACAAAGGTCGGCCAACAATGTAGCCAACGAGGAAAAATCCTATGATAACCATCACCACCTTTATGGCTGCCTTTAGCTTAGGGCCTCTGCGCCTGTTGTTGTAGTAGTATTCATTCATCATTCGTTCTTTCTTACTCGGGCCAAAAAAAAAGTGTAATAGATTTGGATTTGAGGCAGTGAAAAGATATGCTAAGCTATGTAATGTTTATCATCTGGTAACTGCTTTCTGTTCTATGATGATGATGATCAAGTGTTTATTTTTATTTTTTCTTAATTATCTGAATTTTGGAATATATTTCCTTTAATTTCTCTCACTGAAATGGTAAAATTCTCCTGGAAATACGGTATTGGCGCCAAGCAAGGAACTTTAGACGTGGTGTCCTTTCTGATCGGTGGTGTTTATCACTTTTGTAGTTTTTGAGGGATTTAAAAAATGAGAAGTTAACAAGCTGTTTGGTAGAATGGTGAGTTGCAAATGAAAGTTAAACTTCTTTCCGTCCACTGTTTTCAAATCCGAACCATCCAACCGGGGGCTGGCATAAAACTCGATCCGGTCATCGACCCGGTCCAATAATCAAGTTACGAGTTAGATAAATTAACCCGAGTCAACAAAAAAAAATAATTTATAATATAAGTATCATGCCCCCTTTCACTTTTTGGACCAAAGCGTAACATTACATTACCACTTTAATAATAATAATAGTAGTAATAGTAATAGTAATTAATTCATTAAAAATCAGGCGCAAACATCTCTAGCATCTTAAAGACGATGAAATTTGTTCCATCAACCATTACGCAGAATCATGAATAACACTGTAATGGGTAATCGAAGATAGCAATTCATAAGTGATTCTTCCTTCGTGCTCGACAACAACCCCAACTGGAAGAACAAAATAATTAACCATGTATAGACGCAATGAATGAGCTGTACAGTAGAATATCGTCAGTCGCGGATCAAAGGATACCACCGCTTCGTTTCTCAATCAATGGGTCCGTGAAGGACAACCCATCAGCAAATTTCGGTTCCGTGAACTCATCACGGGGCTCCGGTCTCACAAACAATATGCTCTTGCTCTTGAGTTGTATGTGTATATTTGTGTGTGTACTGAAATGAGTTTTTGAGAAACAACAATGATCAAGACGTCTTCAGCTCCTCAGCGATTGAAATTGGTCTTTTGTTAATTAGGTTTTGCTCTATGAGTCTGTGTCCTCAATTTTGCACCGTTGTTCTTCATCGTTTTGGCCTTTTAAGAGGTCAAAACGATGTCGTTTAACATCTATTAATATATATAAAAAATGAGGTTGGGTCTCAGCCGGGTTTGACCGGGTGGCTCGGGTCGACCGGGTTTCACCAGACCATCTCTCAATCGAGTTTTTATCTACACCCAGACCGGTCCTAGACCCGGGTTTTAAAACTATGATTTAAAGTCAGATTAATTTTCAATAAAAATAGGACAAGGATTAATATGGTATAACTACATCTCGGGTACTCATGACCTAGATAGCTAAGAAAAATCCAAATTAAAACCCTTTAATTTTTTATTTTTTAAAATTATTTTAAAAATAATACCATCTTTATTTTTTATAAAATTTAAGAAAATTATATTAACCGATTAATCACTTTATCCATGACTCAAGATTTGCTTTGGACAGACCCCAAGTTGGGATTAAAAATCATAATTTTATCCCTATCATAATTTTAAAAATATTTGATTAACCAAAAAACACCTACAAGTCCACTAAAAACTTTATCAAAAATTTGATTACGAAAAAAACAATAATTTATATCTCTTTCTTAAATATACATTTTCGAACACTGCGAAGGTTACAAGTAGAGTTTTTGTTAAAAGTGAAAAACCTAGAGTTATTGTTCATGCCAGTTATGGTTCTACCAAGAAGTTCTGGTTAGTTATACACATGCTGGGAGAAAACTGGTTAGAATAATTTCATGAAGCTGGCTGGTTTTGAAGGCTCTCCAACCCAGCTTAAAGTTTTCATCAACTACTTTCTTTTAGCATAATTTTCAACAGGTAAACTTCCCTTCAGAATAGTGGTGATCATCAATAGGCACAACATTTATTCAATGAAGCACAACTTTGTGTTAACAAGGTTTCTGGCATTTTGTCATCAGCTATAGAATATCTTCAGCAATGATACTACTGAGTTCTAAAATTCATTCGGTAATGAACAAACTCAACCTGGTAAATCCATTCCACAAACAAAATGCATGTAAAGAATAATGGTCGAACTTTGAACTTTGAACTTTGCGAGTACTGTTTGTATAGCCATTTTGCAAGTTGATCAACATACTGAACAAGCAACTGATGAGTATCATTCAGCTGTTCAATCTACATAAAGCAGCGTGATTCACACTTATAGGACATTAAAACAGATTTGTCTAAGCTTTCTTGTAATCAATGCATCAAAGGTCAACGATAGATGCCATTAATTTGCCGCGTGAATATGATTGAACAAACAAGGAAGCAAATGGCACCCTGTGTTCATTTCTTTTTCGGATACTCCCTAGGCCCAAATATGGTAGAACCAATTCTCACATTCGTACTCCCCATTTCAATCTGCAAAACAAGTTTTAGCTATTAGTTGGATAATCTTTAGACAGGATGTGTTATAATGAATCAAGGGGTGCAATTTCCACATCATTGATGATAAAAACAAAAATTATTGCTACAAGCCAGTATCACTCACAGCTTGCTCAAAGTCATTAGACATTCCCATTGAGAGCTCGCATTGCTCTTCTGGTATACCAAGGGCCTTGCAAACCTCGCTTCTGCAGTTTGCCAATGCCTGATAATACAACAAGGTTTGATATCAGAAAATCTAAAGCACACACAATGCTGTGAAAAAGTAAGTGGAAAAAAGTAGGGAACCTAAAAGTGAACAAAATATGCTACCACCTTGAAGTTTTCTGGGGTTGAGGTATAGTCAAGCATTCCTATTGTCATTAGGCCACAAAACTGAAGGTTTGTGCAACTCTGAATAACATGTTTTGCAAGTTCCACACAACCTGAGGGCTCAACACCAGATTTTGCTGCAACAATACAACATATATAAAACAACAGCCAAAAATAGTAGATCATTATCAACTGCTCTTACGAGATCCTTAAACTAGTAGAATTCTACAACAAAACAGGAAATGGCAGTTGAAAGAAATTCAAGCCAAATAAGAGCAAATTGTTGTAAATCATACAATCAAAAATTGCCCCAAGAACAAACTGGCTCCCAACCATGACTGGAACGACAAGGAGACTGTTCAGCAGGTAACAGTTTTTTAGCAGAACCAGATTCCAGAGGAGGTATCCGGCTGCATGCTAAAAAAGCTACAGAGGATATTTAAGGTGAAAAATTTTCATATACTAGACAACCTGTTTTAAAAGAGACTCCTAAATAATAATAGATGCATAGCTCAGAGGCAGTAGCATGAGAAGCAGCATCAGAACCTGAAAGCCACTCAAAAGTAGAACAGAAAGCAGCATCAGAACCTAAATGCCACTCAACCTACAATGTTAAGGTTTAAACACCAAGTGCAAATAACTCCTGGCTACTTTCTCGACATCGGAACAAAGTTATGAACTTTTCTTTTAAATGCAAAATCCTAGGTCATTTCATATAGAAGCCATGCTCTAAACCAAACAAAATGAAACTACGACTTTTTTCACGAGTCCACAATGAAGACAAAATTAAGGTAAAATTATGCACTTATAGAAGCTAAAGAAAAGCCATTGAATTATGAACACATTACTCAAACCTCCAAGAGGAGCAAGCATACGTTAGTCAATATCATGTTATCTAAACACAAAATATAGAACAGAACTAATTAAGACATGTAATGGTGCTGCCTTGGAACTAATGTCAAATAAAATTACTTAGTTATCCCAAGTCAGCAATATTAATTAAGGCCATCAGCAATAAACCTACATATTTAATTCACTCACATTCTTCACCACTGGTATTCACTTGGACTAAGACCTTCAGGGGCTTCCTTCCCAAGTTCCCAACTGCTCGATCAAGATGATTGGCAATCTGCAAATTACATAAATTAAGCTTTCATAAATTCATAACCGAACATATAAACTAACAAGCTTGAATAGTTAGAAAGGCCCTCAAGCAGAGCTTCATAAATCAATAAAATGCAAGTGTTCATAAAAAAAAAAGTCATTACCTTTTCATCATCCACACTCTCTACCATATCAAGGTTTGGTACACTAGCTGCACAACACACAACCACCCATAAGAAAACACAAGAAAACACCACAAACCCAGAATTTCAAAACCAACAAAGACAACAAATGAACCATACCCAGTAAAGGTTTCACTTTATTACTCTGCAAATTCCCAATGAAATGCCACTCTATATCCTCTGGCAACTGCATTATTTAATCACCAGATTCAACCAAGAAAATTTCACATCTTTAATCAATCATCATTACCATAATCATTATTTAACAAAAATTAATACAAAAAGATTCAAACTTTAAGAACCTGGGGTGCCTTTTCTATGAATTCTTGAGCATAGTTTTCACCAAAACAACGGTGACCCACATCGTATACTTGTTTGATTAGAGAGACTGGTTTGGTCTTACTAACAGCCACCACTCTGATCTGCTGGGATCCACGACCTGCCTTCTCTGCTGCTTGAGAGACACGCTGAAGCACTGATCGGAGCGCCGCCGCTGCGACTTTGTCCATAGCGACAGGTATTGCTGACATATCAGAGACTTGCTCTTGTTCTTGTATTGTGGTACAGTTCTTATCTGTGGTGCTGGGTTCTTCTTCTTCTTGTCTGTTCATTTTTTTTGTGGTCTCTCTCTCTCTAAAATCCTTTGATTTTTGGTTGGTTATTGCTAGCTAGATTGTTGGTATGAAACGTTGCGTTTTAGAATATTCCTTACAATATTTTATTCATTTCCCTTGTTACAACTTGTAAATTAACACGTTACTGAAATTTCTTTAGTTTAAACCAATGATATTGTAGAAAATGCCCTTTGTAATATTTTTTTTTTTACAAACAATTTTCATCTAAAATTTTCTTCAATGAACTAAGATTTTAGTTCAAATGATTATATATATATAAAACCCGTGACATTTTAATAATTATTTTTCGAGTCCATTTAAAAAAATATAAGAAAAAAGAAAAATATAAAAAAAATATTTGGTTGGCATAAGTTTTTTTGATATTTATTTTTTTAAAAATAAATATAAAAAACAACTATTAAAAATTAACTAGTTACTCTATAAAGATAAAGATGATAAATTTTTTCAAAAGAAAAAACTTGACTTCCGAACTTCAAGGTTAATATGAATAGTGAATGTCTTTTTCTTTTAATTTTAGGAACAATCCAGGCCATTCCCGGCAAAAAGAAAAATAATTGTTGAGTTTCACTTTTTATATAAACATTTGCCCCTTTTTTTATAAATTCACCTCCCATTTGTTTTCATTTCTTTTTTTTTTTCAATTTTTTTTTTAATTTCATAATTAAATTTTTTTTAATAATAATCCGGGTTGCTTTTGAACTAGTTAAATTAATTGTGTCACGTTAAAACAAATCTCATATAATTTTATTTTAAATTCTAATTATGAAAGAAGTCACATCAAGAGGTTTTTTCAATTAATTTTATCATTGAAATTTTTATACTGGTCGATCGAGTTGCCTTCGGATCAACCAATCAATTAAGTCACATGAGGATAACTCTCATGTAGTTTAGTTTTAATTTGAATCGTTACAAGTTTGAATATCATGTTTTTCAATCACGGCATATACAAACTATGTTAACAACATGTACAAACTGTTATTTTATCAAAACTTTTTTAAAACGTGTTATTTTTATAAACAATGCTAATTCTAAAAAAAAATCTTTAATTTTGATATTCAAGTTCAGGGATGACCATTCATGAATGATCTGAAATGTTTATTTAAGGCCCCGTTTGTTTGCTGGAAAGTAGTTTTCTTTTGGAAAGTGAATTCCGGGAAAATATTTTTCGATGTTTGGTAGTGTAATGGAAAATAAGTTAGAAAACACTTTCCAATGTTTGGTTATGTCATGAAAAATGAGCTGAAATATAACTTATTAATGTTTTATTTTTCTCAAGTTTATTAAAATAATGAGGAACAAATCTTACAAATTAAAAAGTTGAATGAGAATGAAATTGAAAAATATATAATTTCATAAATTATCTCAAATAAAATAAATAATAATCAAAATAATAGAGATCAAATCTAAAAAATTAAAAAAAAAATGAAAGATGAAAAAATTAAAATAATAATAATTAACATTTCATAAATTATTTCAAATAAAATAAGTAACAATCAAAAGAATGAGGACCAAATTTGATAGATAAAAAATTTCAATAAAAAAATAATAAGAAAAAAGCAAAT
>Ga0307510_10000384_pt1 | contig 41854 bp, 35 predicted proteins | sample 12_EM_MG_FD_207224 | JGI IMG/M metagenome (GOLD analysis project Ga0307510, IMG submission 207224) | Populus trichocarpa ectomycorrhiza microbial communities from riparian zone in the Pacific Northwest, United States - 12_EM | ecosystem: Host-associated > Plants > Roots > Unclassified | place... | reverse complement strand
TGTGGTGGTGCCCGACATCTGTCTTTTGTTCGCTTCCACTCCATGCGATGGGTCCAATCCCATCAGAGATGGGCCCACCGCGATATTTCCTCGATCTGTACATCCCCTCATACACCCCATCTCTTTCCGCGCTCCTCGAGTCCCGTAAGCCCAATTCACAGACCTTCGAAAACCCTTCAATGCTTCTAGTTGTACAACCAGATCCGTCCATGGTACGGGCACTGGATGAGATGAAAGCGGTACAGCGAGCCAGTTCTCGGGCGACAACCCTCATTGGAGCAACTGCGACACCCAGCGTCGTGCTAGAACGCCTCAGAGGTCATCGGTTCGTCCATATTGTATGCCACGGATTACTCGAGCCCGGCAGGCCATTCGACTCTTCTTTCAAGCTTTATCAAGGCAAGCGCCTGTCGTTGCTCGACATTGTGCGATCTCAGCTTCCAAATGCTGAATTCGCTTTCTTGGCGGCTTGCCACACTGCGGAACTGACCGACGAGAGCCCGGTCGATGAAGCGCTGCATCTCGCTGCTGCGATGCAATACTGCGGATTCAGAAGCGTCGTTGGGACAATGTGGGCGATGGCTGATACGGATGGGCGGGACCTCGCGGAGAACTTTTACAATTCGGTTTTCTCCGGCGAGAAGCAGGGGGTATATCATCATGAGAGAACGGCAGAGGCACTTCGAGATGCTGTGGTAAGATTACGGAGAAGGAAAGGGAGAGGTGTAACTTTGGAGCGTTGGGTGAACTACGTACATTATGGTGCATGATTTGCAGTCGTCGGTTAGTGGCCAAGTTTATCTCGGAGAAACATGAGCACTGACTAGTACTGACTACTGGCTTGCAGCAGTGCGGTGAGGATACGGTTATTGTCTGAAATTCACTGCCAAGATTAATTACTTTGAGCATCGAGAATAACTGTGACTAGCTATCTGGTTGACTAGTCCAGCGCGTCCCTTGACTATTGGTATGAATGACGTGCTTTGTTTTATCGGACAGGATTTACAAACAGTTGTATTCTGGTGATACTCCAAGGCATAATTTAACCCCTACGCCCTCGGAGCCTAAATGATAGATAAGGATTCGAGTCGTGTACCAGCAAGGTTCAAAAGAGAAGGGTGACCTCGGAGCGTTGAGTGAATCTCAGGCTCATCCGTTATGGGGCTTGACACAATTGTTGGCTGATCACGGTTCTTTTTGGGGAGGAAAGCATTGGCATAAGTTGATGAACATGTAGCGTGGTGTGGCAGCGAGGAGGTGTTTTTGTTGGACTTTCTTCTTAGGTTTGACACCGTAAAACTGGACGTAGTGCGGATTGTAGTTAGATATGAGGCCTGGCTTACGTTATAGACGCATTATCTATTGTATCGCAGATGGTAAGTCCACCCTGCTGTGAGTTCGGGGAAAGGTCTGAGGTCCGAAGAGGGGAAGGGGAAGGTGCAAAGGGGGGGGGAGGAGAGGGAAAGAGATAGCACCGCATGAGCCGATCGAATAACGCCGAACGATGACGAATGTGAACGCGAACCGTGATGGGCACTCGCGGCTCCAACGGAATGACTGGGGAATTTGTAACGGGCGTAGGAAACACGCAAACGCAAGGGAACGTAAAGGGGAGAGTTATGATTGTCTACGGGGTAGAAGCAAGGCGAGGAAGATTGAATATGAGTATATTAGGCACGGGGCAAGTAGAGGGAGCGGTGTCGTCCCGTGTCGGACGGCTGAATGGAAAAAGGCAAGTCAAAGAGCTGTAAGGAAACGTAGGAAAGAGGGAAAGAATGTCCTAAAAACAGTAAGATGCGAGTCCGGCGATATGTGGTCCCGAGCGAGGGCCCGACTGGCGACACTCGTTAGCCGAAAAAAAGAAACAAAAAAGAAACCACAAAGACCGGGGAGGGACGCACAGGACGTTCCACCTCGCCCACCAAAGCCTAAAGGTGAAAAAAAAACACGGAGAGGACAAGGCTGGCTACCTTGCTTGCGTTTGGTGCGGAATCTGCACGCAATGCCAGTGAGAGCGGCGCCGATCAGGCCTGAGGAGCGTGAGCCATCCGTTTGGTCTGCCTAAATGGGGGTCTAAACGAGATGAGATTGCATCCGCGGGATTCGCGGCCAAGTCAAGCACCCGAGTCTATGCCCCAACCACATCCTAAAGAGGTGAACGTTGAACGCCTGTCAGAGCGAAGATCAACTAGACGAGTTGGGAGAAATGTATCTCATCCACTACCTGCCCGTGAGCCATAATTCCCAGTTATCCATGATCGGATATCACGGGCCCACTGTAGCCTCTGTGGTGTGACTTTTGCCCTTTTCTGACGGACAGCGCGACGCTGCTTGACAGTTTGGAGATATGAAGGTGTCAGTACGAGCAGAACGCCTCCAACTTGAAGTTCGCGGTCCTCTTATCCTTCGTCACCCATCTTGTTCGAAAGTATAAAGAAAATGGTGGAGGACATGCTTCGCCAGCCTGATAGGCCGCAAGCTGAGAGTGGTGAACCTGAACCTCGGAATCTTTGGCAACGGCGCTTGGATCATGTGCCCGGGCGCCAACGCCACGACTTCCAAGCCAAGAAAAAGGTGAAAAAGGTTAGCTCCCACCAACTGCTATTTTTTTCTGATGCAATGTCTCATGCCCCCCCCTAGGCTGCTCTTGTCCAGGATGACTTCCGATGTGTCATTCCTGGGAGATTCCATTCTCGATCTGTGTGCAGGAACCGTGAGCTGAAGGAGGAAGTGCTTAGATCCCACACCGAGACGTGCTTGGCTCGGTGCACACACATTCTCCCTCACTGAGTCACTGGCAACATTCGACTTCGAGTCGAACTGAGCATAATTTGAAGTTGAACATTTCGGGTATAGGTGCCGCAGAAGATGGCGCTACAACCGGTGAGGTACGCTTTCGGTGAACCCTCTCCGTCTTCTGGCAGTTGTCCACTCACTTGTTTTCCTTGTCGCTCGAACACAAGCGTACCACGCCACTGTGTGCCATCATGAAATACTTTGGTTACTTTCCCCAAAAGTTGAATGTAGCTAGCGGCACAACTATCCACGGTCTCGGCAAGTTATGACATTAGATCCGAGCATACACATATTGTTTAATGAGTTATTGTTGTGGTTTGAAGTCATAGTGAGTAACAATTCGAAAATATCCTATCCCTTCCGCTTGCAGCAGCACTAAGGGTCCGGCACCGCTACACTGACAGGAGAGTGAGGAAAACACCTACGCTATCCGTGCCACGGAAGATTTTTTTCTTTTTTTCGTGCAAAGAGAACCCAATTACGTTCAAAACTGCACATGCCAATCTTCCATTGCCAAACCCTGCCCATCTCAGGATTCATGCGGCATGTTGTAAGATTGTTCATTTATCTGGCGCCGGCGAGTACATGAGTCGGATGTCACAACATCTCGAGGACACACGAGTCCTCGCTGAGCATGGGTCGTCTGCTCACATCCTGTCGTTTGCCCTGCAACCACATAGCTGAAAAACTGTCGTCTGTTGATGCGCAGAATATCTTTCGACACTGATCGTTTACATAGACACCTGTCCGTCCCCTGTATACCACAGGCTGTCATGAGTTCCATTATCACGCAATTAGTTTCCTTGATTGCCGTGCAATCAGCCTGCTCTCATCAAGCTTAATACGCTGAGAATCAAGAATTGAAACTGATGGGACGTACTAATAAATATAAAAATTTGCACATGGGATGGATTTCGTTCAATGGTATGACGGGAAAATGAAGTGTATGCGTACTATGGAGGGTGAATAGGTCGAGGCTCGACCCACAACCTAGGTATCGCCTGGCTCGGGTATCAAACTCGATGCCACGCTCAGGCATGGTGATGTTGGTTCGCCTTTCGGGAGATTCGGTGTAGTTACCTCCTCAATGGCAATCTCGATTTTTGGACCAGACTCTGCTTGGATGGTGGTCGCCTTCTTGGTCCTCGATCTTAGGACGGTCTGGGCGCTAGGGCAGCTCATCTCTGAACTCAACGTACAAAGGTCATATCGAGGACCGACAGGAAGACAGATGACCTGTCACCCATTTCGAATATCAATCAGCGGCGGTGCCGAGTTTCGATCTCGACCGACAAACCTGACCATACCCGACGAGCAGGTGGTTTATCTCTTTGTGAAACTCGGTGGGCAGCCACGACTGTAGGTTGAGTCTGCATATTACCCAAAGGACGAACTGGTTAGAGAGAAGGGGCAGGCGACCGATAAACGAATCGTCATCGACCTTTCTCTCACCTGGTCTCCTCTGGTTTTCGCGGGTGGTTTGTGCCACTTGAGCCTGTTGGTGATACGATACACATGAACATCCACGCCAATGCCCACATTTCCGTCTCAGATCGTCATCAACGCCGACACGATCACAGGAGGATTCAGAACATGAGAAAATCTACATATCCAAAGCGGCATGTAACTGATGTAAGGCCATCTTTGGTCCGACTCGAGGAAGCCCACAAAGCCCGTTGACGGTCTTCGGCACATCCGAGTCAAACTCGCCTCGCAGGCGCTGCGCAGCCTGTCGGATGTATCTAGGTTTCATGTCTTTCTGTCAGTCATCATTTCTGCGGAGGACAAAAGGGAGGTGTGGGGACGAACTGTGTCTTGCGACGCCAGGATCCCACTTTGCTGATGGTGTCTGCGATGACCTGCTCCTCGGCAGCTAGCCGAGCGCCGAGGCTGAGCGCTGAGCGTCCCCCCGAGCGCGGCGCGGGGCTTGTACACGGGTGTGTCCGTCACCTCGTCCTTGGTTTGCGACGAGAGTATAAGTGGAATGAGCATCGCGAATCGCTTATTCTGCCCTCGCCAAAAACGAAAAAAGACGACGGCGGGCGATACGGAACATTGTGAGGTAATAGTGGGTCAGTTGAAAAGTTGGGGACTCGAGCTAATGATACGCGTCTCGCACCCGAGGATCCATCTCCTTCCACTTGGCTGTGTCGTAACCCAATGCGCCAACGGGAAAGGGAAAGGGGGCCGGGCCCCCTTTCCCTTTCCCGTTGGCGCTTTGGTAGCTAGTCCAGGCAAGTCGTCATCATCTCCACCACAGCCAACCGTCCTCTCGGTGTTGACGATCTCGACCTTGACATGCTTTGAGCGGCGCACTGGAGATGCCAGCAAGGATGCCAGTGGTCCGAGTCCGGACTCGGGGTCGCTACCGGGGAAGCTGTCGGGGTCCTCGAGCTTGAAGAAAGTCACGGAAGGGTCCGCTGTGCTCTGGTGAGGAATAAGATGCGTCGTTCGCGTGGACGCACCGCTCCGTCTTTTCATGAGTGCAAAGGATAGATGACGGGCACGGGTCCATGCAAACTGGGGAAGCGGAAATTTCAAATTTTGAAGATGCCGTAATCCTGCTTATCGCTCTCCACACCCTGCGACACCCTGCGAGACTCTAATATCGTCCCCTGTTTGTTTTCCCGGCGCACGAAATTGCAAGGACTTATTCCCTTGTACCTCCCGTTTTTCTTCGCACACGATATCATCCAAAAGTCATTGGTCCATCTTGAGATTATGGAGGGTTGAACGTTGAACTATGGGTGATGCACAGGGTAAGTTGGAATTCACTCCCTGACATCTCCGAGCCGTCAATTAGGCAGTGGTTTTCTAAATTATCTTCCTTTTTTTTTTAGCCTTTTCCCATGACAGTATCATTCCTCAACTTCAAAATATCTTGTTGTCATTACCCAGAACGGATCCTCGTCGTCTTTCCTATGTCTACCGTCTGGCATTGCGAACTTGTTTGCGCTTCCTATCATCAAGGAAGCAGGGCGACCTCGAACAATCAATCCTCAGCTTCACCGAAGCAATATTCCTCCCACTTACCCGGGAGACACCCTCCTTTCTCCCGGACATTGTTAAGGTGTTCTATGACCTCGCATTCACCGTTTTGTTGCGCGTCATGGTGTCAAGCGCATCAAGGCGGCCCGAAGATGTCAAGTGCTGCATTCGGTACTTCCGTTATTTGCATCGGCAATGGCACAAATTCTCCTTGGAATTCCCTCTTCCCGTCACGACAGCTCTTGTCTTTGCATTGGCTGTGCGAGTAGAATTGGAGCTCGGAGATGTGGGTCAGGACATCGAGGAGATGGCAGACCTCTGTGACGAACTTCTCAATTCTGATATATCGATACAACTCCTTACCGAGGCCATTACGGACTTTGCAAGAGCTATCGGGATTCATTTCAAAGACCTTCAATGGAAACTTCGTTCAGAGAAAGTCATAGATTGCCTACAAAAGGCAGCTGTACGCCTACCAGATTTGTGCGTAGTCTCCTTCCTGCTTGCCCAATCTCTCTGTATTCGCTTCAGATTTGCTCCTTCGGATGATGATTATGAAGAGGGAATGGCAATCTTGGACAGAATTCTCACGTTTCCTGACTCCGGAGATGAGCCGAGTCTAGTCAGGAAGCAGGCATTGGGCTGGGCTGCCATGTTCGCCAAGGGTCGATTCGACGCGTATGGGAAGCCAGAGCATTTGGAGCATGCGATCTACCGTTTCCGTACCTGCCTTGATGGGACTGATATTGAGGATCCTAATCGTCCTGGAATGATCGAAGTTCTCTCTGGCTTGGAGGGATTGCGCCTGGATGGCACAGCAAATACCAAAGACGCGCTGTCCATTCCTCCAGAATCTGCAGAGCTTCCATCGTTCCGTAACCTCATCGCCTCTCTCCCCAAGGCGATGGCTGTCAAGCCAAGTTCACTGAAGACACTCGGGAAGCACATTGACGCACTTAATACTTCCTATATCAACCAGCTGACTGACATAGCGAATATCGAAGATGGCATCAAGTATTGTCGACACTTGCTTGTTTCTTACCCCCGTAGTGGGCTTGCTTCCTTCGCCGTGGCATCCTTAGGCGTCCTTCTACATCGCGCCTTTCGATGCACTCATAAAATCGGGTACCTCAACGACGCAATTTCAGCCACTCGGGATGGTGTTGGTACCGCTGATTCACTTGACACCCGTAGTTCCTTACTTGTCCAGCTCACCGTATTGCTAGAAACCCGTCTCGAATTGCTACGTCATGAAGAAGACTTGCGTGAACTCATGCAACTCTTCCCCACTGCGGCTGACTATCGCCTCGCGGGCTTGCATCACCAGTACCCTATTTCATGTAACTGGGCGTCAATTGCACGTCGTATTGGACACCCCTCTACCTCCACCGCATATGACCATGCCATGTCGTCGATGCAAGCCTCTCTCACATTTGCTCCCACACTTGACGGACAGCATTTGCGGATCGTCGCAATGAGTGGTAGTTTTCAGATGATTCCGTTGGACTATGCATCCTATCACATCGACACTGGTCATCTCGAGCAGGCCATCGAGACCCTCGAACGAGGAAGAGGATTATTATGGTCAGAAATGCGCGGCCTTCGTACCTCGGTCGATCAAATTCGTTTGGCCGACTCCAATTTAGCAGACAAATTCTCCGCCGTCAATCGTGAACTCGAGACACTTTCCCTGGCCCTTTCACTAAACAACAATGTTGATGGACACAATGACCTCGAGGGGATGGATTCATATGGCCATAACGTGATGCAGAAACAGAAGCTTTTGGACGATCGCGAGAAGCTCATTATCCAGATTCAAGCCCTGTCAGGCTTTGACACCTTCTTGAAGCCACCTTCCTTTGACGCTCTCCGTTCCGCTGCATCTCATGGCCCAGTCATCATTATCAGCCATTGCAGGTGGCGATCAGACATAATCATCCTTCTCCACGACTCTCCACCCTCCCTGATTCCCACTTCAGACGACTTCTATATCCGCGCGAACAAATTGCAGGATCAACTACTGGGGGAACGAAGGAAGGGCCTCGAGTCTGCAGCATATGATGACGCTCTACGTGCTGTTCTCAAGGAGCTCTATGAGCTTGTCGGCCGGCCAGCCATCCAAAAGCTGAACGAGTTGAATATACCGGAGCAATCTCGCATTTGGTGGTGCCCGACATCTGTCTTTTGCTCACTTCCGCTTCACGCGATGGGTCCAATCCCATCTGGCGTCGGCCCTCCACGATATTTCCTAGACCTATACATTCCCTCATATATCCCATCCCTATCCGCATTGATTGAATCACGCAAGTTCAGCTTACAAACTTTCAACAAACCTTCAATACTTCTCGTCTCTCAGCCAGATGAAAAAATGCCACAGGCATTCAAAGAGATGAAAATGGTACAAGCCGTTGATACACAGGTGACGACCCTCTTCTCGGCAAAGGCAACACCTCCTGCCGTATTAGAATGCCTCCGGGATCATCCGTTTGCTCATATTGTTTGTCACGGAATACTCGAGCCCGGGAAGCCGTTCGAGGCTTCTTTCAAGCTTCACAGAGGGAGACGCCTTCCGTTGCTCGACATCGTGCGTTCTCAGCTCCCCCATGCTGAGTTTGCCTTCCTTTCTGCATGTCACACAGCGGAGTTGACAGACGGGAGCATAGCGGATGAGGTGCTACACCTTGCGGCAGCTATGCAATTCTGCGGCTTTCGGAGTGTTATTGGTACCATGTGGGCAATGGCGGATACGGATGGGCGGGACATGTCTAAGAATTTTTACCATTCGGTGTTCTCGGACGGGACACAAGAGACAAAGTATTACGAGCGAACGGCAGAGGCGCTTCGAGACGCCGTTGTCAGGCTGCGGAGAAAAGGAGGGTTGACTTTGGAGCGTTGGGTGAACTACGTTCATTATGGTGCATAAATTCCAGTTGTCGGTTGGTGGCCAAGATTATCTTTGAGAAATATAGGCACTGACAGTACTGACAACTGGCTTGCAGCGGTGCCGTGGGGATAAGGTTATTGTCGGAGATCCACTGCCGAGATTGATTCGTTTGAACATGGACGATAACTGTGACTAGCTATCTGGTTGACTGGTCCAGCACGTCCCTTGAACTATGAGTATGAATGATGTGCTTATTTTATCGAACAGGATTTACAAGTGGTCATATTCTGATGATAATCCAAGGCATAATTTAACTCCTACGCCCTCGGAGCGTTGAGTGAATTCCGTCCATTATGGGACTTGATAGTTGATACGCAATTGTTGGTTGATCACGGTTCTTTTTTTGGGGGGGAAAGTATTGGCACTAAAAACAGGACGTAGTACGGAGCGTCGTTAGAGACAAAGTCAAGCATACGTTACAGACGCATTATGTATTGTATTGCTGGTGGTAAGTCCACACTGCTGTGAGTTCGAGGAACGGTCTGAGGTCCGAAGTGGGTCTGCGTTCCCGAGGGGAAGGCGAAGGCGCAAAAGAGACAGGAGGAGGGGAGAGGGAAAGAGATGACTCCGCATGAGTCGATCAAATGACGCTGAACGATAGCGAACGTGAACGCGAACCGTGATGGGCACTCGTGGCTCCAATCACACGGGTGGGGAATTCATAACGGGCGTAGGGAGCTCGAGGCGGAAGCATACAAACGCAAGGGAACAGAAAGGGGAGACTTATGATTGCCTGACTGGCCGAAGTCAGGCGAGAGGGATTAAATACAAGTCTGTTAGGCGCGGAGCAAGTAGAGGAAGCGGTGTCGTCCTGTGTCCGATGGCTGAGTAGGAAAGAGCAAGCGAAAGAGCGAGAGCAGGAGTTCTGGAGCGAAAGAAGGAAAGGTACAAAAGAGGGAAAGGATGTTCTAAAAACAGTAAGATGCAAGTCCGGCGATATGTGGTCCCGAGCGAGGGCCCGACTGGCGACGCTCGTTAGCCAAAAAGGAAAACAAAAAGGAAGCCACAATTAATGACAAGGAAGGACGCCCACCAAAGCGTAAAGATGAAAAAACGGAGGCTGACGACCTTGCTTGTGTTGGTGTCAGATCTGCACACGCGGTGATCAGGCCTGAGCAGCGTGACTACTGTAGTAGAATGCACCCAAGATCGCCGTCCTCTTATCCTTCATCTTAAGCTTCATCACCCATATCGTTTGAAACTATACAGGGAATGGTGGAGGAAATGCTTCGCCAGCCTGATAGACCACAAGCTGAGGCCTAGGGTGGTGAACTCGGAATCTTCGGCGATGCCACGGCGCCTAAATCATGTGCCCAGGCGCCAACGCCGCGAGTCGGAGCCAAGAAAAACGTGAGCTCCAACCAACTGCCATTTTTTTTTCTAATGCAATGGCTTACGGGTCCCTCTCATAGGCCGCTCTTGTCCGGGACGACTTTCAATGTGTCGTTTCTGGGAGATACCATTCACGATCTGTGTGCAGGAACCGCGAGCTGAAGGCGGAAGTGCTCAGATCCCGCACGGAGACGTGCTTGGCTCACTGCGCGTACATTCTTCCTCACTAGCAACATTCGATTTCGAGTCGAACTGAGCACGATTTGAAGGCGAACATTTCGGGTCTAGCCGCCATGGAAGATGACGCTACAACTGGTAGCAGTAAGGTGCGTTTTCAGCGAATCCTCTCACTGTCTTCTAGACACAACTGGCAGCTGTCCACCCACTTGTTCTCTCTTGTAGCCCGAACACAAGCGTGCCATGTCGGTGTGTGCCATCATGAAATGCTTCAGTTACGAGGATCTTCCCCAAAAGTTGAATGTAGCTGGCGGTACAACTATCCACGGTCTCGACAACGTCATGACATTACATCCGAGCATACTACGCATATTGTTCGACGAGTTATTTTTGTGGTTTGAAGCCATAGTGAGTCACAAGTCGAAATATCCTATCCCCTCCGCTTGCAACAGCACTAAGGGTCCGCCGTCGCTACACTGACAGGAGTGTGAGGAAAATACCTACGCTATTCGTACCACGGAAGAGTTTTTTTTCCCTTTTTTCGTGTAAAGAGAACCCTATCACATTCAAGAGCGCACATGCCAATCTTCCATTGCCAAACCTTGCCTATCTCAGGATGCATATGGCATGTTGTAAAATTGCTCATTTATCTGGCGCCGGCGAGTACATGAGTCGGATGCCTCAAGGTCTCGAGTCCTCGCTGAGGATGGCTCGTCCGCCCACGTCCTGTCGTTTGCCCTACAACCACATAGCTAGAAAATCATCGTCCATTGATACCCAGAATATCATTTATCAGACACATGGCCACCTGTCAGTCCCTGTAAACCACAATCTGTCATTACTTCCATTAACACGCAATTAGTTTCTCTCGATTGCCGTGCGATCAGCCTGTTCTCATCAAGCTTAAGACGCCGAGAATCGAGAATTGAATCTGGTGGGACCTACTAATAAATGGCAATTTTACACATGGGATGGATTTCGTTCGATGGTATGATGCGAAAATGAAGTTTATGCGGACTATAGAGTGAATAAGTCTAGGCTCGACCCACAACCTAGGGATCGTCTGGCTCGGGTGTCAAACTCGATGCTGCGCTCAGGCACGGTGATGTTGGTTCTGCTTTCGGGAGATTCAGTGTAGTTACCTCAACGGCAATCTCCATTTTTGGACCAGGCTCTGGTTGTATGGTGGTCGCCTTCTTGCTCCTCGATCTTAGGACGGTCTCGGCGCTAGGGCAGATTTTCTCTGTACTCAATATACAAAGGTCACACCGAGGACCGACAGGGAGACAGATGACCTGTGGCCCATTTGGAATATCAATCAGTGGCGGTGCCGAGTTTCGATTTCGACCGACAAACCTGGCCAAACCCGACGAGCAGGTGGTTTATCTCCTGGTGGGCAGCCACGACTGTAGGTTGAGTCTGCATATTACCCAACGGACGAACTGGTTAGAGAGAAGGGGTAAGACGACCGATAAACGAATGGTCATAAACCATTCTCTCACCTGGTCTCCTCGGGAGTTTCGTGGGTGGTTTGTGCCACTTGAGCCTATTGGTGATACGATGCGCATGAACGTCCTCGCCAATGCCCATATTTCTGTCCCGATCCGTCATCAACGCCTAGTACGATCACAGGAGGATTCAGAACGTGAGAAAACCTACATATCCCAAGCGGCACATGAGCACAGAAAGGCCGTCTTTGGTCCCACTCCAGGAAGTGAGCAAAGCTCATCGACGGTCTTCGGCACATCCGAGTCAAACTCGTCTCGCAGGCGCAGCGCAGCCTGTCGGATATGTCTAGGTTTCATGTTTTTCTGTCAGTCATCACTTCTGCAGAGGACAAAAGGGAGGTGTGGGGACGAACTGTGTCTTGCGACGCCAGAATCCCACTTTGCTGATGGCGTCTGCGATGACCTGCTCCTCAGAAGCTAGCAGAGCGTCGGGGTTGAGCGTGGCGCGGAGTTGTCCACGGGTGCGTCGGTCAGCTCGTCCTTGGTTTGTGACGAGAGCATGAGTGAAATGAGCGTTGCGAATCGCTTATTCTGCCCTTGTCAAAAGCGAAAAAAAAATGAAGATGGCGGGAAATACGGAGCATTGAGAGGTAATAGTAGGTCAGTTGCAAAGCTGGGGACTCGAGCTAATGATCCGTGTCACGCACCTGAGGATCCATCTGCTTCCACCTGGCCCATGTCACAACCCATGGTGTCCACTGGCGCGGGGAACCGCGAGAGCATCTCCTTGATGGCATCATACGTTTTTCGCCAGTGCACGGGTGCGGGGTGGGGCCTCTCGAGAGCCTACTTGGTTGCTTTGGATTTCTTTGGCGACGCTGCGGATTGTTGGTGGCCTTGCCGCTTCGCCGTTTCTCCTTCCCTTGCCCGTTGGCGCTTTTGGCGGAAATTCATGATTATCTCCACCACAGGATGCCGTCCCCTCGGTGTTAGCGATCTCGACCTTGACACGCTTTGAGGGGCGCGCTGGAGATGCCTGTCGTCCGAGTCCGGACTCGGCCCGGGTTCGCTATCGGGCAGGGTGTCGTGGCCCTCGAGCTTGAAGAAAGACACGGAAGGGTCCGGTTAGCTCTGTTGAGAAATAAGACGCGTCGTTTTCGTTGACGCAACGCTCCGTTTCTTCGTGGGTGCAGAAGATAGACGACGCACGCAAGTACTAAGTGCCAAGTCCATGTAAATTGCGGAAGCGGAAGTGAATTTCAAAGTTTGGTTCGATGATGCCGTAAGGCCCGTAACCGTGCTAACTTAACCGATCTCCACACGACTGACAGACAGTGCCAGTCGACGAGTCTGCGTGCCTTTGACAACATCCCCCCTTCATCACCATTTCTCGTCCGACCCCTATCATTTGTCCGTGCCTTGGCGCCGTAATCCCGGCCTTCGCTTGCCAGTGGCCGCCAGTCACGTCGGCCAATGCATCCCACCTCCTGACTCCACCTCACCCTCTTTCTGCTGCCATCTCCTTGCCCTGCCCTCAGTCACACCCGCCCATGTTGTAATGAGTACCCGCCATGTGCCGCCATTGGGCCAGACGAAGAATATTATTGGTGATGAGTTAAAGTGGATCTGTCGTTCCGTGGGAAGGGTAAGCTTACATACAGTGGTAGCAACGGTGGCGCGTGTGTAATTCGAAAGACATCACTATAAAAAATCGATTCAAAAAAAAAAAAGACTCTCCAAGGCTCCAACATCATCTTCTGCTGGTTTTCCCGGCACACGAAATTTCAACGCCTTATTCTCTTGTACCTCCATCTTTCTTCTCACACGACATCATCCAAAAGTCATTGATTCATCTTCAGATTATCGAGTGTTGAAGGATGGGCGATGCACAGGGTAGGTTGGAATTCTTCCCTACATCTCGAAGCCATCAATTAGGCAATGGTTTTCTTAACTATCTTCCTTTGTTTTCAGCCTTTGCCCATGACAGTATCATTCCTCAACTTCAAAATGTCGTGGCGTCATTACCCAGAACTGATCATCGTCGTCTTTTCTATGTTCGCCGTCTGGCAATGCGAACATGTGCGCGCTTCCTATCATCAAGGCAACAGGGCGACATCGAAGAATCAATCCTCAGCTCCACCGAAGCGATATACCTTTCACATACCCGAGATACACCCTCCCCGTTCCTAAACATTGTTCACATATTCTATCACCTCGCATTCGGCGTTTTTTTGCGCGTCATGGATTCAACGCGGCCCGAAGATGTCAAGTCCTGCATTAGATACTTCCGCTATCTGCATGCACAATGGCACGAAGTCTCCATGAAATTTCATGTTCCTGTCGCGGCAGATCTTGTCCGTGCATTGGCCGTGCAAGTAGAATTGGAGCTCGGAGATGTAGATGAGGACATCGAGGAGATGGCAGACCTCTGTGACGAACTTCTCAACTCTGACATACCGGTACAATCCCTGGCCCCCCCCATTACGGACTTTGCAGGCGCTATTTATATTCATTTCAACGAACCCTCTGAATGGAAAATTCGTTCAGAGAAAGTCACAGATTGCCTGCGAAAGGCAGTTGTACGCCTACCAGAATTGCGTCAAGTCTCCTTTGTGCAATTTGTGCTTGCCCGATCTCTCTTTATTCGCTTCTATGTTACTCCTTCGGAGGATGATTACGCAGAGGGAATGACAATCTTGGACAGAATTATCGCGATTCGTGGCTCCGGAGATAGGTCGAGTCCTTGGAGGGAGAAGGCATTGAGCTGGGCTGCCATGTTGGCTGACGCTCGATTTAACGCGTATGGGAAGCCAGACCATTTGGAGCATGCGATCTACCGTATTCGTACCATGCTTGATGAGACTTCTATCGAAGGTCCCGATCGTGTTGAGGCCATCGGACGTCTCTCTTACTTTGAGGGATTGCGCTTGCATGGCACAGCAAATACCGAAGAAACACTATCCATTCCTCCCGAATCTGGAAAGCTTCCATCGTTCCGTGACCTCATCGCCTCTCTCCCCGAGGCGATGGCTGTCGAGCCATGTTCAATGAAGATAATCGGGAAACACATTCACGCACTTCGAGTTTCCCATATCAACCAGCTCACCAACATGGTCGATATCGAAGAGGGCATCAAGTATTGTCGACACTTGCTCGTTTCATATCCCCGTAGTGACCTTGCTTCCAGTGCCCAGCCAACCTTAGGCTACCTCTTATATCGTGCCTTTCAATTCACCCATAAAATCGAGTACCTCAACGAGGGAATTTCAGCCACTCGGGGTGGTATCAATACCGCTGATTCACTTAGCTCCCGTATTGTCTTAATTGTCAAGCTTCTTTCATTGCTGTCAGTTCGTCTCAGATTGCTACGTCACCAAGAAGACTTGCATGAAATCATGCAACTCTTCCCCACTGTGGCTGACTATCGCCTCGCTGGCTCACATCACCACCCGATTTCATGGGGATGGGCGGGAATTGCACGCCATTTTGGACACCCCTCTGCCTCGACCGCATATGACCACGCCATGTCATGGATGCAAGCAACTCTCACATTTGCTCCCACACTTGACAAACAGCATTCCCGGCTCGTTGCAACGAGTCATGGTTTTCAGACGATTCCGTTGGACTACGCATCCTATCTCATCAACACTGGTCATCTCGAGCAGGCCATCGAGACCCTCGAACGGGGAAGGGCATTGCTATGGTCAGAAATGCGTGGCCTTCGTACCTCTATCGATCAAATTCGTTTGGCCGGCTCCAATTTAGCAGACAATTTCTCCACGGTCAATCAGGAGCTCGAGATACTCACCATAGCCATCTCACTTAGCAACAATGTCGATGGAATCAACGACCTCAAGGGGATGGATCCATATGGCCATAGCGTGGTGCGGAAACAGAAGCTTTTGGACGATCGTGAGAAGCTTATTACCCAGATCCGAGCCCTGTCAGGCTTTGACACCTTCCTGAAGCCACCTTCCTTTGACACTCTCCGTTCTGCCGCATCTCATGGCCCAGTCATCATTATCAGCCATTGCGAGTGGCGATCGGACATAATCATCCTTCTCCACGACTCTCCACCCTCCCTGATTCCCACTTCAGACGACTTCTATCCCCGCGCAAAGAGATTACGGGATCAACTGCTGGGGGAACGAAAGAACGGCCTCGAGTCTGATGCATACGAGGATACTCTACGTGCTGTTCTGGAGGAGCTCTATGAGCTCGTCGGCAGGCCAGTGATCAAAAGACTAAACGAGTTGAATATACCAGAACAATCTCGTATATGGTGGTGCCCGACATCTGTCTTTTGTTCGCTCCCACTTCACGCGATGGGTCCAATCCCATCAGACATGGGCCCACTGCGATATTTCCTCGACCTATACATCCCCTCATATACACCGTCTCTTTGGGCGCTCATCGAATCTCGTAAGACCACTTCACAAAACTTCGAAAGACCTTCAATGCTTCTCGTTGTACAGCCAGATGCGTCCATGGAACGAGCATTGGAAGAGATGAAAGTGGTACAGCGAGCCAGTTCTCGGGCGAAAACCCTTATTGGAGCGACTGCGACACCTCGTGCCGTGCTAGAATGCCTCCAGGATCACCAGTTTGTCCATATTGTGTGCCACGGATTACTCGAGCCCGGCAAGCCTTTCGACTCTTCATTCAAGCTTTACCAAGGAAAGCGCCTGTCGTTGCTCGACATTGTACAATCTCGGCTTCCAAATGCTGAGTTTGCATTCTTGGCGGCTTGCCACACGGCGGAACTGACTGACGAGAGCCTGGCCGATGAAGCGCTACATCTTGCCGCTGCGATGCAATACTGCGGATTCAGAAGCGTCGTTGGGACAATGTGGGCCATGGCTGATATGGATGGGCGGGACCTCGCGGGGAACTTTTACAAGTCGGTTTTCTCCGGTGGGAAGCGGGGGGTATATTATCATGAGAGAACGGCAGAGGCACTTCGAGACGCTGTGGTGAGATTACGGAGAAGGAAAGGGACAGGGATGACTTTGGAGCGTTGGGTGAACTAAGTTCATTATGGTGCATGAATTTCAGTTGTCGGTTGGTGGCCAAGTTTATCTTCGAGAAACGTGGGCACTGACAACAGGCTTGCAGTGGTGAGGCGGATAGGGCTATTGTCGGAAATCCACTGCTAAGATTAGTTCGTTTAAACATGGACGATAACTGTGACTAGCTATCTGATTGACTGGTCCAGCGCGTCCCTTGAACTATGAGTTTGAATGACGTGCTTATTTTACCGGACAGGATTTACAAACGGTTGTATTCTGGTGATAATCCAAGGCGCAATTTAACCCATACTAGTGGTGAAGTCGGAATCTTCCGCGATGGCGCCTGGATCGTGTGCCCGGGCGCCAACTCTGCGACTTCGGAGCCAAGAAAAACGTGGGCTCCCACCAACTGCTATTTTTCTTCTAATGCGCTTACGGGCCCCTCCCATACTAGTGGGCTGCTCTAGTCCCCAAAAATTGAATCTAGTCGGCGGTACAACAATCCACGGTCTCGACAACGTCATGACATTGCATCTGAGCATACTACGCATATTGTTCGACGAGTTACTGTTGTGGTTTGAAGCCATAGTGAGTGACAATTCGAAAATATCCTATCCCTTCCGCTTGCAGCAGCACTAAGGGTCCGCCGTCGCTACACTGACAGGAAGGTGAGGAAAACACCTACAAAATTCGCGCCACGGAAGAGTTTTTCCTTTTTCGTGGAAGGAGAACCCTATCACGTTCGAGAGCGCCCATGCCAATCTTCCATTGTTAACCCCTGCTTGTCTCAGGATTCATATGGCATGTTGTAAGATTGCTCATTTATCTGGCGCCGGCGAGTACATGAGTCGGATGCCACAAGATTTCAGAGTCCTCGCTAAGGATGGCTCGTCTGCCCACGGCTTGTCGTTTTCCCCACAACCACATAGTTAAAAAAACCACAATCCGTCATTACTTCCATTAACACGCAATTAGTTTCTCTCAACTGTCGTGCAATCAGCCTGCTCTCATCAAACTTAAGACGCCGAGAATCAAGAATTGAATCTGGTGGGACCTACTAATAAATGGCAATTTTACACATGGGATGGATTTCGTTTGATAGTATGATGCAAAAATAAAGCGTATGCGGACTATAGAGACCCACAACTTTGGTATCATCTGGCTCGAGTGTCAAACTCGATGCCGCGCTCAGGCGCGGTGATGTTGGTTCTCCTTTCGGGAGATTCAGTGTAGTTACCTCCTCAATGGCGATCTCGATTTTTGGACCAGACTCTGGTTGTATGATGGTCACCTTCTCGCTCCTCGATCTTAGGACGGTCTCGGCGCTAGGGCAGATATTCTCTGTACTCAATGTACAAAGGTCACACCGAGGACCGACAGGGAGACAGATGACCTGTGGCCCATTTGGAATATCAATCAGCGGCGGTGCCGAGTTTCGATCTCGGCCGACAAACCTAGCCAAACCCGACAAGGAGGTGGTTTATCTCCTTGTGAAACTCGCTGGGCAGCCACGACTGCAGGTTGAGTCTGCATATTACCCAACGGACGAACCAGTCAGAGAGAAGGGGCAAGGCGACCGATAAACGAATGGTCATCGATCATTCTCTCACCTGGTCTCCTCGGGAGTTTTCGTAGGTGGCGTGTGCCACTTGAGCCTGTTGGTGGTGATACGATGCACATGAACGTCCACGCCAATGCACATTTCTGTCCCAAATCGTCATCAACGCCAGCACAATTACAGAGTGATTCAGAGCATGAGAGAACCCACATATCCCAAGCGGCATGTAAGCACAAAAATGCCATCTTTGGTCCTACTCCAGGAAGCGAGCAAAGCTCGTCGACAGTCTTCGGCACATCCGAGTCAAACTTGTCTCGCAGGCGCTGCGAGGCCTGTCGGATATATCTAGGTTTCATGTTTTTCCTGTCAGTCATCATTTCTGCGGAGGACAACAGGGAGGTGTGGGGACGAACTGTGTCTCGCGACGCCAGAATCCTACTTTGCTGATGGCATCTGCGATGACCTGCTCCTCAGCAGTTAGCAGAGCGTCGAGGCTGAGCGTGCCCCCGAGCGTGGCACGGAGCTTGTCGACAGCTGTGTCAGTCACCTCGTCCTCGGTTTGCGATGAAAGCATAAGCGAAATGAGCGTCGCGAATCGCTTATTCTGCCCTCGTCAAAAGCGATAAAGAGACGATGGCAGGTGATACGGAGCATTGAGAGGTAATAGTAAATCAGTTGAAAAGTTGGGGATTCGAGCTAATGATATGCGTCACGCACCCGAGGGATCTATCTCCTTCCACTTGGCCGTGTCACAACCCATGGTGTCCACTGGCGCGGGGAACAGGGAGCGCATCTCCTAGATGGCGTCACACGTTTCCCGCCAGCGCGCAGGTGCGGGGTGGGGCTTCTCGAGAGCCTGCTTGATTGTTTTGGGTTTCTTTAGCGACGCCGCGGATTCGGACAACGGTGTTCGCACTGGTGGTCGTCTTGCCGCCTTTCCTTTTCCTTTCCCATTGGCACTTTGGTAGCTAGTCCAGGCAAGTCTTCATCACCTCCACCACAGGATGCCATCCCATCGGTATTGATGATCTCGACCTTGACACGCTTCGAGCTGCACACTGGAGATGCCAGTGGTCAGATCTGGTCAGAGTCCGGACTCGGGGTCGCTATCGGGCAAGCTGTCGTGGTCCTCGAGCTTGAAGAAAGTAACGGAAGGGTCCGCTGTGCTCTGGTGAGAAATAAGACGCGTCGTTTGCGTCGACGCACCGCTCCGTCTCTTCATGAGTTCAAAGGATAGACAACGGGCGCAGGTCCATGTAAACTGCGGAAGCCGAAATTTCAAAATTTTAGATGCCGTAACCGTCCTTAGCGCTTAGCGCTTATCGCCCACCACTCATTGTCATCCTCGTCCCCTGTTTGTTTTCCCGGAACACGAAATTCCAACGGCATATTCCCTATTTTCCTTCCCACACGACATCATCCAAGAATCAGTGGTTCATCTTTTGATTATCGAGTGTTAAACTATGGGCGATGCACAGGGTAAGTTGGAATTCTCATCCGACATCTCTGAGTCGTCCATTAGGCCGTGATTGTCATTTTCCCGAGCTGATCCTCGTCGCCTTTTCTATATCCACTGTCTGTAATTGGGAATAGGTTCACGCTTCCTGTTGTCAGGGCAACAGGGCAATCTCGAACGATCAATCCTCAGCCTCACCGAAGCAATATTCCTCCCACCCACCCAGGATACAACCTCCCCATTCCTAAGCATTGTTCAGACATTCCACGACCTCGCACTCCGGGTTCTTTTCCGCGCCGAAGAGTCAGGGCGGCCCGAAGATGTCAAGTGCTGTACCAGATACTTCCGCTATTTGCATGGACAATTCCACGAAGTCTTCATGAAATTTCCTGTTCCTGTCACGACAGTTCTAGTCCATGCATTGGCGGTGCAAGTAGAATTGGAGCTCGGAGATGTGGATGAGGACATCGAGGAGATGGCAGGCCTCTGCGACGAACTTCTCAACTCTGACATACCGACACAATCCCTGACCGACCCCATTACACACTTTGCAAGAGCTTTAAGTGTTCGTTTCAACGAACCCGCTGAGGTGGAAACTTGTTCGGAGAAAGTCATAGATTGCCTACGAAAGGCAATTGTCCGCCTTCCAGGTTTGCATCAAGTCTCCATGGCTCTTGCCGGATCTCTCTATATTCGCTTCGAAACTGCTCTTTCGGATGATGATTACGAAGAGGGAATGGAAATCCTGAATGGAATCCTCACGTTTCGTGGCTCCGGAGATGAGCCGAGTCCATTCAGGGAGGACGCATTGGGCGTGGCTGCCATGTTCGACGTCGCCCGATTTGACGCGTATGGGAAGCCAGACCATTTGGAGCATACGATCTACCGTTTTCGTACCTTCCTTGACGGGACTTCTATTGAAGAACCCGGTCGTGATGTGATCGCTGAAGGTCTCTCTGGCTTTGAGGGATTGCGCTTGGATGGCACAGGAGATACCCTAGACGCACTGTCCATTCATATTCCTTCTGAACTTGGAAAGCTTCCGTCGTTCCGTGACCTCATCGCCTCTCTACCCGACCCGACGATTGTCAAGCCAATCTCGACGGAGACAACCAGGAAGCACATTGCCTCGCTTGAAGATTCCTATATCAGCCAACTTACTGATGTAGCGGATATCGAAGACGGCATCAAGTATTGTCGACTCTTGCTCGTTTCTTACCCCCGCGGTGAACTTACGTCCACCGCCCAGGTGGCCTTGGGCAGGCTCTTACACCGTGCCTTTCAATGCACCCACAAAATCAAGTACCTCAACGAGGCGATTTCAGCCACTCGGGATGGTATTGAAACTACTATTTCACTTCCCTCCCGTGTTATCTTGCTTCTCCGTCTCACTTTATTGCTCTCAACCCGTCTCGAGTTGCTACGTCACGAAGAAGATCTGGATGAACTCATGCAGCTCTTCCACACTGCGGATGACTATAGCTCCTCTGACTTACGGGACACCATTCCATTTCACTGGCCGTCAATTGCGCGCCGTTTTGGACACTCCTCTGCCTCGACCGCGTATGACCGTGCCATGTCATTGATCCAAGCATCTCTCACATTTGCCCCCACACTTGACAATCAGCATTCCCGGCTCGTTTCAATGAGTGGTGATTTTCAAACGATTCCATTGGAATACGCATCCTATCACATTCACACTGGTCATCTCGAGCAGGCTATTGAGACCCTCGAACGGGGAAGAGGATTATTATGGTCAGAAATGCGCGGCCTTCGTACCTCGATCGATCAAATTCGTTTGGCCGACTCCAATTTAGCAGACAAATTTTCCGCCGTCAATCGGGAACTTGAAACACTTACCACTGCCATGGACCTCTCACTGCACAATAATATCAATGTTAATGGACACAATGACCTCGAGGGGATGGATCCATATGGCCGTAGCGTGATGCGGAAACAGAAACTTTTGGAAGATCGCGAGAAGCTCATCACCCAGATTCAAACCCTGTCAGGCTTTGATACCTTCCTGAAGCCACCTTCCTTCGACACTCTCCGCTCCGCTGCATCTCATGGCCCAGTCATCATTATCAGCCATTGCGAGTGGCGATCGGACATACTCATTCTTCTCCATAACTCTCCACCCTCCCTGATTCCCACTTCAGACGACTTCTATATCCGTGCGAACGAATTGCAGGATCAACTACTGGGGGGACGAAAGAGGGGCCTCGAGTCTGCAGCATATGATGACGCTCTACGCGGTGTCCTCAAGGAGCTCTATGAGCTTGTTGGCCGGCCAGTGATCAAAAGACTAAATGAGTTGAATATACCAGAACAATCTCGTGTATGGTGGTGCCCAACATCCGTCTTTTGTTCTCTTCCACTCCATGCGATGGGTCCAATCCCATCAGACATGGGCCCACCGCAATATTTCCTCGATCTGTACATCCCCTCATACACCCCATCTCTTTCCGCGCTCCTCGAGTCCCGTAAGCCCAATTCACAGACCTTCGAAAACCCTTCGATGCTTCTCGTTGTACAGCCAGATGCTTCCATGGTACAGGCATTCGAAGAGATGGATGCGGTACAACGAGCCTGTTCTCGGGCGACAACCCTAGCTGGCGCAACTGCGACACCTGGTATCGTGTTGGAGAGCCTCCGAGGCCATCGATTCGTCCATATCGTGTGCCACGGATTACTCGAACCCGGCAGGCCATTCGACTCTTCTTTCAAGCTTTATCAAGGGAAACGTCTGTCGTTGCTCGACATTGTGCGATCTCAGCTTCCAAATGCTGAATTTGCATTCTTGGCGGCTTGCCACACTGCGGAACTGACCGACGAGAGCCCGGCGGATGAAGCGCTGCATCTTACTGCCGCAATGCAATACTGTGGGTTCCGAAGTGTCGTTGGGACAATGTGGGCCATGGCTGATACGGATGGGCGGGACCTCGCCTCGAACTTTTATAAGTCGGTGTTCTCCAGCGGGAAGCGGGGGGTATATTATCACGAGAGAACGGCAAAGGCGCTTCGAGATGCTGTAGTGAAATTACGGAGAAGGAAAGGAAGAGGGATGAGTTTGGAGCGTTGGGTGAACTATGTTCATTATGGCGCATGAATTCGAGTTTCAGTTGTCGGTTGGTGGCCAAGTTCGTCTGCGGAAAAATGGGGACAGACAACTGGCTTGCAGCAGTGCGGTGAGGATAGAGTTATATTGTCAGAAATCCACTGCCGAGCCAAGATTGAGTCGTTTGAACACGGACAATAAATATGACTAGCTATCTGGTCGGCTGGTCCAGCGCGTCACTTGAACTATGGGTGTGAATGACGCCCTTATTTTATCGGACAGGATTTACGAATGGTTGTATTCTGGTGATAATCCAAGGCATAGTTTAACCCTTACGCCCTCGGAGCCTAAACGATGGATGGGGATTCGAGTCGTGTATCAGCAAGGTTCAGAAGAGAAGGACGGCCTCGGAGTCGGGTGAGTGTGAATTTCATCCATTATGGGGCTTGATACGTAATTGTTAGTTGGTCACGGTTCTTTTTTGTCAGGAAGCACCAGATGGACATACAGCATAGCGTGGTGGCGAGGATGTGTTTTTGTTGGGCTTTCTTCATGGTTTGGCACTGTAAAAGTGGACGTAGTACAGAGCGTGGTTGGATACGAGGTATAGCTGACGTTACAGCCCATTACTGTTGTAGAGCGGGTGGTGGTCATTACTTTCATTAACACGCAATTATTTTCCATTGATTGCCGGGCAATCCGCACGATCAACCCTAAGACGCCGAGAACTAGGAATTGAATCTGGTGGGACCTACTAAGAAATGGAAATGGTCCACATGGGATGGATTTCGTTCGATGGTATGATGCGAAAATGAAGTTTATGCGGACTATGGAGGGTGAAGCTGGTGAAGAGGTCTTGGCTCGACCCACAACCTAGGTATCGTCTGGCTCGGGTGTCAAACTCGATACCGCGCTTAGGCACGGTGATGTTGGTTCTCCTTTCGGGAGATTCAGTGTAGTTACCTCCTCAATGGCAATCTCGATTTTTGGACCAGTCGCTTTCTTGGTCCTAGATTTTATGACCGTCTGGGCGCTAGGGCAGATCTTCTCTGTACTCAATGTACAAAGGTCACATCGAGGACCCACAGGAAGACAGATGACCTGTCACCCATTTTGAATGTTAATCAGCGGAGGTGTCGAGTTTCAATCGTGACCAACAAACCTGACCAAACCCGACGAGGAGGTGGTTTATCTCCTTGTGAAACTCGGTGGGCAGCCACGACTGCAGGTTGAGTCTGCATATTACCCAACGGACGAACTGGTCAGAGAGTAGGGCCAGACGACCGATAAACGAATGGTCTCACCTGGTCTCTTCGGGTGTTTTCGTAGGTGTTTTGTGCCACTTGAGCCTGTTGGTGATACGATGCACATGAACGTCTACGCCAATGCCCACATTTCTGTCCCAAGTCATCATCAACGCCAGCACGACCACAAGATGATTCAGAACATGAGAAAACTTACATATCCCAAGCGGCATGTAAGCACAAAAATGCCATCTTTGGTCCCACGCCAGGAAGCGAGCAAAGTTCGTCGACGGTCTTCGGCACATCCGAGTCAAACTCATCTCGCAGGCGCAGCGCAGCTTGTCGAATATATCTAGGTTTCATTTCTTTCCGTCAGTCGTCATTTCTGTGGAGGAAGAAAGGGAGGAGTGGGGACGAACTGTGTCTTGCGACGCCAGAATCCTACTTTGCTGATGGCGTCTGCGATGACCTGCTCCTCGGCAGCTAGCAGAGCGTCGAGGCTGAGCGTGCCGCCAAGCGCAGCACGGAGCTTGTCGACAGCTGTGTCGGTCACCTCGTCCTTGGTTTGCGACGAGAGCATAAGTGAAATGAGCGTTGCAAATCGCTTATTCTGCCCTCGTTAAAAATAAAAACGAAGAGACGATGGCAGGCGATACGGAGCATTGAAAAGGAATACAAAGTCAGTGGAAATGTTGGGGATTCGAGCTAATGATACGCGTCACGCACCCGAGGATCCATCTCCTTCCACTTGGCCGTGTCACAACCCATGGTGTCCACTGGCGCGGGGAACCGGGAGCGCATCTCCTTGATGGCGTCGTACGTTTCCCGCCAGCGCGCAGGTGCGGGATGAGGCTTCTCGAGAGCCTGCTTGATCGCTTTAGGTTTCTTTGGTGACGCCGCAGATTGGGACGGCCGTGTTCGCGCTGGTGGTCGTCTTGCCGTCTTGCCCTTTCCCTTTCCCTTGTCCGTTGGCGTTTTGGCAGTGAGTCCGGATAACTCTTCACCATCTCCACCACAGGATACCGTATTCTCGGTGTCGACGATCTCGACCTTGACGCGCTTTGGGCGGTGCGCTGGAGGTGCCAGTAGTTCGAGTCCGGACTCGGGGTCGCTCAGGCTGTAGGGCGAGCTGTCATTGTCCTCGAGCTTGAAGAGAGTCACAGACGGGCCCGCTGGGCTCTGCTGAGAAATAAGATGCGTCATTCGCATGGACGCACCGCTCCGTCTCTTCATGAGTGCAAAGGAAAGACGACGCGGGTAAGTCCCGAGTCGAAGGGCATTTCAATTTCAAAGACGCCGTGCCGTAATCGTGCTAAGCCCGCCACGCCCTGTGCCACCCTTGCGGCTCGTTGGGAGACTCCAACTTCATAATCATCCCCTGGGTTTCCCGGCATACCAAATTTCAACAACAGATTCCCTTGTATCTCTCATTTTTCTTCTCATACGACCTGATCCAAGAAGTCAGTAGTTCATCTTGTGATTATCGAGTGTTGATCTATGAGCGATGCACAGGGTAAGTTCACTCCCGGCACCTCTGAGCCATCCATTAGGCAGTGGTTGTCATTAACCAGAGCTGATCCTCGCCGTCTTCTCGATGACCACCCTCTGGCATTGGGAACAGGTTCGCGCTTCCTATCGTCAAGGCAACAGCACGACCTCGAGCACACAATCCTCAGCTTGACCGAAGCAATATACCCCCCACGTACTCGGGATACACCCTCCCCATTCCCAAACATTGTTCATACATTCTACTTCCTCACACTCAGCCTTTCTTCCCGCGCTAACGAGTTAAGGCGGCCCGAAGATGTCAAGTCCTGCATTAGATACTTCCGCTATTTGCATCGACAATGGCACGAAATCTCTATGAAATTTCTTGTTCCTGTCACGACAGCTCTTGTCCATGCATTGGCCGTGCAAGTAGACTTGGAGCTTGGAGATGTGGATCAGGACATCGAGGAGATGGCAGACCTCTGCGACGAACTTCTCAACTCTAACATATCCTTACAATCCCTGACCGACGCCATTGCGGACTTTGCAAGAGCTATCAGTATTCATTTCAAAGATATTCAACAGGAAAGTCATTTCAAAGACATTCAACAGAAAAGTTGTTCAGAGAAAGTCACGGATTGCCTACGAAAGGCAACTGTACGCTTACCAAGTTTGCATCAAGTCTCCATCGTGCTTACCCTAGCTCTCTATGATCGCTTCGTCGTTGCTCCTTCAAATGATGATTACGAAGAGGCAATGGTAACCTTGGACAGAATTCTCACGTTTCGCGGCTCCAGAGATGGACCGAGTCCATACAGGAAGGAGGTATTGCGCTTGGCTGCCATGTTCGCCTACGCTCGATTTAACGCATATGGGAAGCCAGACCATTTTGAGCATGCGATCTACCGTTTTCGTATCCTGCTTGATGTGATGTCTATAGAAGATCCTGATCGTGCTGACATTATCAAACGTCTCTCTGACTTGGAGCAATTACGCTTTGATGGCACAGCAAACACCCAAAACGCGCTATCCATTTCTCCCGAATCTGCAAAGCTTCCATCGTTCGGTGACCTGATCGCCTCTCTGCCCGATCCGATGGCCGTCAACGCAAAGTCGATACGGACATCCGAGAGGCACATTGACGCACTTAAAGCTTCCTATATCAACCAACTCCCTGACGTAGCAAATATCGAAGACGGTATCAAGTATTGTCGACGCTTGCTCGTTTTATACCCCCGTGGTCAACTTGCTTCCGCCGCCCAGTTTGCCTTGGTCAGCCTCCTACATCGTGCCTTTGAACGCACCCATGAAATCGAGTACCTCAACGAGGCAATTTCAGCGACTCGGGATGCTATCAATACTACTATTCCACTTCACTCCCGCGTTGCCTTCCTTGTCCGGTTCACTTCATTCCTATCAGCCCGTCTCGAATTGCTACATCGCGAAGAAGACTTGCATGAACTCATGCAACTCTTCCCCACTGCGGCTGACTATAGCGTCGCTAACTTACACGACCAGCACCCTATTTCATTTCACTGGGCGTCAATTGCACGCCGTTTTGGACACCCCTCTGCCTCGACCGCGTATGGCCGTGCTATGTCATCGATGCAAGCCTCTCTCACATTTGCTCCCACACTTGACAGTCAGCATTCCCGGCTCGCCGCAACGCGTTATAGTTGGCACACGATTCCGTTGGACTACGCATCCTATCACATCCACACTGGCCACCTCGAGCAGGCCATTGAGACCCTCGAACTAGGGAGAGGGTTATTATGGTCAGAAATGCGTGGCCTTCGTACCTCGATCGATCAAATTCGTTTGGCCGACTCCAATTTAGCAGACAAATTCTCCGCCGTCAATCGCGAACTTGAAACACTTGCCCTGACCTTCTCACTAAACAATGGCGTCGATAGAAACAACGACCTCGAGGGGATGGACCCCTATGGCCATAGCGTGATGCGGAAACAGAAGCTTTTGAACGATCGCGAGAAGCTCATTACGCAGGTTCAAGCCCTACCAGGCCTTGACACCTTCCTGAAGCCACCTTCCTTCGATACTCTCCGTTCCGCTGCATCTCATGGCCCCGTGATTATTATCAGCCATTGCGAGTGGCGATCGGACATACTCATTCTTCTCCACGACTCTCCACCCTCCCTGATTCCTACTTCAGACGACTTCTATATCCGCGCGAACAAATTGCAGGATCAACTAGTGGGGGAACGAAGGAAGGGCCTCGAGTCTGGTACATACGAGGATGCTCTACGTGCTGTTCTCAAGGAGCTCTATGAGCTTGTCGGCAGACCAGTGATCAAAAGGCTGAACGAGTTGAAAATACCAGAACAATCTCGTATATGGTGGTGCCCGACATCCGTTTTCTGCTCACTTCCGCTTCACGCGATGGGTCCAATACCATCAGACATGGGCCCGCCGCGATATTTCCTCGACCTATACATCCCCTCATATACGCCATCTCTTTGGGCACTCATCGAATCCCGCAAGACCAAATCACAAACCTTCGAAAAACCTTCAATGCTTCTCGTTTTACAGCCAGATGCGTTTATGGTACGGGCATTGGATGAGATGAAAGCCGTACAGGGTGCCTGCCCTCGGGCGAGAACCCTTATTGGAGCAACTGCGACACCTGGTGTCGTGTTAGAACGCCTCCGGGACCATCGGTTCGTCCATATTGTTTGCCACGGATTACTCGAGCCCGGCAAGCCATTCGACTCTTCTTTCAAGCTTTATCAAGGCAAGCGTCTGTCGTTGATCGATATTGTACGATCTCAACTTCCAAATGCTGAATTTGCATTCTTGGCGGCTTGCCACACTGCGGAACTGACCGACGAGAGCCCGGCCGATGAAGCGCTGCATCTTGCTGCTGCGATGCAATACTGTGGATTCCGAAGCGTCGTTGGGACGTTGTGGGCCATGGCTGATACAGATGGGCGGGACCTCGCGTCGAACTTTTACAAGTCGGTGTTCTCCGGCGGGAAGCGAGGGGTATACCATCATGAGAGAACGGCAGAGGCACTTCGAGACGCTGTGGTGAGATTACGGAGAAGGAAAGGGAGAGGAATGGCTTTGGAGCGTTGGGTGAACTATGTCCATTATGGTGCATGATTCGCAGTTGTCAGTTTTTTTTTTTTTTGGGAAAGCGCTTTTATTCATTGTAGTCAATTTCTAGACTAACTACTTAGAATAATTGTCAAGTAGCAGGAGATTTAGTAGATGAAAGTACCCATGTCAGCGAACACGATGGACTGAGTACCGGCGGGAAGCGGCCCACTCTGGGCAAGGGCGAAGGCATTGGGGTTACTGACCCAGACCTGGAAAGACTTCTGCCCAGAGCCATCATCACAGACGAGGAATATATCTACGCGATCCGATCAGACACCAGGGATGCGGACCGGCCACGCAGTCTCCGTTGAGGTCCACAGCAGCGTTGTTATTCGGATTCGCAATGCGACACTGATGACCTGAAAATGGAGCATCGTCACTGGCAAAGACGTTAATGTGGCTCTAACAGAGTAGGGTACCAGGACTCTTACACCTCGTAAAGCGGGCCGGAAAGATCTGTGACGTTCCAGACATTCTTCCACACCTCGGGTTGAAGGCTTTCTGGCTGGAGGCCAAGAAGGTCGATCCGCATCTGACCATCGCTATCAAATGGGAATGGGTTGGGCTAGGGTAAAAGGTGGGAGTTCAATTGGGTTCATGTCTATACGAATTTTGAGCAAAGAAGCACGCTGAGGGTGTGGTACAACTCACAGAAGCAGCCACTCTGCATGGAAGTGTATACGGAATGCGATAATTGTTGATTCGGTGCACCTTGTGCCATGACCAGTACATCGAGTCTGCCACCATGAGTATAGTTGCCGGGGACAACATTGTAAATGCATTGCGGATGACGAAAAGGTGCTGAACGATGGAAGGGGAAGTCATCTACATGGGTGGTGAATAAACAACTGGGTCAGGTTCTGTTGTGTACTCGCCGTGACTCCAGAGACAGACGGAGATGGTCTGCTGGTCCGAGACCAGCGTCATGAGGCCGATACTAACAACGAATTATCCTACTATTCTGGACCTGCTGGCACCCAAAAAATACGCAGAAATGGTCGCCATTGAAATCACCAAATGCTATTACTCTGCCATCGCCACCGTCGAGGCCCAGTGTCCGGGCAGGGACAAGCGCGTTGCCCGAGAAGCGCTTTGGTGGAAAAGGCCATAGCGCAGTGGTCGGTGCGAGAAAGAGAGCAAGACTAGCGATAAAGAAGAGGAAAGACAGGCGTCGTGGAGGCCGGAAGAGTCTACGGAAGTGGATCCTCGTCGTCTCCGGGCCGAGTCCACGATGTCTGATTACGTAAGGAATACATGTCATAGGCAAGGATAACCAACCCCATCTACAGCTCGTTCCCTGAGAATAAACCGACGCGGAACGATCAGCACCCACTCGTGCGCAGGCTTATCCGCCCCAATGTCGACATATGGAAGGAATACGTCGAGCATGATTTCGTCAAGTAACTCGGCCAAGGCACGCTCAAGCAAGCGGGTACAATTGTGACCGACAAAAAATATTTTCTCGCAAATACGAGCCCTTGCGCTGATCATATCCCGATATTCCCAGCAGTCTCCGGGGCTGCCAAATCCGCTGTGTATTCCGACTTTGCGGCTGTGGCAGAAACGGCTCTCGCAGTTGTAAAGGAGCACCAAATGCACGTGTCGTTCTGTGCGCAGTGGGGCGTGAACCTTGCCGAGCTGGAGAGCACGCCAGAGTCGCCTGCGTGCACCGCGCACGGAGCATACACCATGGACGTCGGGCTGCAGGGTATATTTGGAGGTTCCGTCGAGGTTTGTATTCATATGTGTGAAGGAGATGCAGCGAGCCTTCATGTCTCTTTGGTTATGGGGAAGTTGATACTCAGAATATCTTTCGACATTTATCATTCACAAGCTGTCATTACTTTCATTAACACGCAACTTTTTTCCATCAATTGCCGTGCAATTGGCCTGCTCTAATCGAGCTTGCGACGCCGAGAATCAAAAATTGAAATTGGTGGGACGGTCTAAGAAATGGACATTTTACACATGGGATGGATTTCGTTCGATGGTATGACGGGAAAATGAAGTGTATGCGTACTATGGAGGGTGAATAGGTCTATGCCCGACCCACAACCTGAGTATCGTCTGGTTCGGGCGTCAAACTCGATGCCGCGCTCAGGCACGGTGATGTTGGTTCTCCTTTCGGGAGATTCAGTGTAGATACCTCAATTGCAATCTCGATTTTTGGACCAGTCACTTTCTTGGCTCTGGATTTCATGACGGTCTGGGCGCTAGGGCAGACCTTCTCTGTACTCAATGTACAAAGGTCACACCAGGACCGACAGGAAGACAGATGACCTGTCACCCATTTTGAATATCAATCAGCGACGGTGCCAAGTTTCAATCTCGACCGACAAGCCTGACCAAACCCGGCGAGGAGGTGGTTTATCTCCTTGTGAAGCTCGGTGGGCAACCACGACTGTAGGTTGAGTCTGCATATACCCAACGGACGAATTGGTTGGTGAGGAGGGGCCAGGCGATCGATAGACAAAATGGTGATCGGGCTTTCTCTCACCTGGTCTCCTCGGGAGTTTTCGTAGGTGGTTTGTGCCACTTGAGCGTGTTTGTGATACGATACACATGAACGTCAACGCCAGTGCCCACATTTCTGTCCCAAATCGCCATCAACGGCGGCACAATCGCAAGAGGATTCAGAACGTGAGAGAACACACATACCCCAAGCGGCGTGTAAGCACAAAAAGGCCATCTCTGGACCCACCCCAGGAAGCGAGCATAGCTCGTCGACGGTCTTCGGCACATCCGAGTCAAACTCATCTCGCAGGCGCAGCGCGGCCTGTCCGATATATCTAAGTTTCACGTTTCTCTGTCGGCCATCAATTCCACAGAGGACGAGAGGGAGGTGCGGGGACGAACTGTGTCTTGCGACGTCAGAAGCCTACTTTGCTGATGGCGTCTGCGATGACCTGCTCCTCGGCAGCTAGCAGAGCCTCGAGGCTGAGCGCGCCGCCAAGCGCGGCGCGGAGCTTGCCCACGGCTGCGTCGGTCACCTCGTCCTTGGTTTGTGATGAAAGCATGAGTGAAATGAGCGTCGCAAATCGCTTGTTCTGCCCTCGTCAAAAGCGAAAAAAAAGAGACGACGGCGGGTGATACGGAGCATTGGGAGGTCATAGTGGGTCAGTTGAAAGGTTGGGGACTCGAGCTGATGATACGCGTCACGCACCCGAGGATCCATCTCCTTCCACTTGGCGGTGTCGCAACTCATCGTGTCCACTGGCGCGGGGAACCGCGAGCGCATCTCCTTGATGGCGTCGTACGTTTCCCGCCAGTACGCAGGTGCAGGGGGAGGCTTCTCGAGAGCCTGCTTGATTGATTTGGGTTTCTTTGGTGACGCTGCGGATTCGGACGACAATGTCTGCGCTGGTGGTCGTCTTGCCGCCTTGCCCTTGCCTTTGCCAGTTGGCGCTTTGGTAGCCAGTCGGAGAAATCCTTTATCATCTCCGCCGCAGGATGCTGGCCCCTCGGTGTTGAGGATCTCGACCTTGACACGCTTTGAGCGGCGCGCTGGAGATGCCAGTGGTCCGAGTCCGGACTCGGGGTCGCTATCGGGCAGGCTGTCGTGGTCCTCGGACTCCTCGAGTTTTAAAAAAAAGTCACGGAAGGGTCCGCCGAGCTCTGTTGAGAAATAAGACGCGTCGTTTGCGTTGATGCAACGCTTCGTCTTTTCATGAGTGCAAACTGCAAAGGGTAGATGACGGGCGCAGGTCCCTGCAGCCGAAATTTCAAATTTCCAATATGCCGTAACTATGCCCGCCATCTCCGAGTTGTTTGTTTTCCCGGCAGGCACACGAAATTTCAACAGCATATTCCCTTGTACCTCTCATTTTTCTTCCCATACGACATCATCCAAGAGTCAGTGGCTCATCTTGTGATTACCGAGTGTTGATCTATGGGCGATGCACAGGGTAAGTTGGAATTCACTCCCGACATCTCTGAGTCGTCCATTAGGCAGTGGTTGTCATTACCCAGAGCTGATCCTCGCCACCTCTTCCATGTCCACCGTCTGGAATTGGGAGCAGGTTCACGCTTCCTATCGTTAAGGCAACAGGGCGACCTCGAACAATCAATCGTCAGCCTCACCAAGGCAATATTCCTCCCACATACCCGGGATACACCGTCCTCGTTCCCAAACATTGTTCGAACATTCTACTACCTCACAATCGGCTTTTTTTCTCGCGACAAGGAGTCAATGCGGCCCGAAGATTTCAAGTCCTGCATTAGATACATCCGCTATTTGCGTCGACAATGGCCCGAGGTCTCCATGAGATTTCCTGTTCCCGTCACAGCAGCTCTTGTCCGTACATTGGCCGTGCAGGTAGAATTGGAGCTCGGAGATGTGGATCAAGACTTCGAGGAGATGGCAGACCTCTGTGACGAACTTCTCAACTCTGAGGTATCGATGCAATCCCTGACTGGACCCATTGCGGTCTTTGCAAGAGCTATCAATCTTCATTTCAATGAATCCTTTGAATGGAAAATTCATCCGGAGAAAGTCACCGATTGCCTACGAAAGGCAATTGTACGCCTACCAGGTTTGCATAATGTCTCCATTGCGCTTGCCCGATGTCTCTTTGTTCGATTCGTCGCTGCTCCTTTGGATGATGTTTACAAAGATGGAATGGCAATCTTGGACAGAATTCTCACCTTTCGTGGCTCCGGAGATGAGCCGAGTCCATACAGACAGGCGGCATTGAATTTGGCTGCCATGTTCGCCGACACTCGATTTACCGCGTATGGGAAGCCAGAGGATTTGGAGCATGCGATCTACCTTCTTCGTACCCTGCTTGACGGGATGTCTATGGAAGATCCCGATCGTGCTGAGATCACCGAATTTCTCTCTTACTTGGAGAAATTGCGCGTGGGTAACACGGAAGACGCGCCGTACATTCCTCCCGAATCCGCAAAGCTTCCATCGTTCCGTGACTTGATCAACTTTCTCCCCGAGGCGATGGCTGACAAGCCAAATGTAATGAAGATACTCCAGAAGCACATTGACGCACTTCATGATCCCTATATCGACCAGCTTACTGACGTAGCGAATATCGAAGACGGCATCAAGTATTGTCGACTCTTACTCGTTTCTTACCCCTGTAGTCGACTTGCTTTCGACACCCAGGCAGCCTTAGGCAGGCTCCTACGTCGTGCCTTTGAACGCACCCATGAAATCGAGTACCTCAACGAGGCAATTTCAGCCACTCGGGATGGTATCAGTACTACTATTCTACTTTCCTCACGTGCTGTCTCACTTCTCCGGCTTCTTGCATTGCTAAACACCCGTCTCGAATTGCTAGGTCACGAGGAAGACTTGGACGAACTCATGCAACTCTTCCCCACTGCGGCCAACTATAGCATCATGAGCTTACATAGTCGGCTCCCTATTTCATTTCACTGGGCGTCGATTGCACGCCGTTTTGGACACCCCTCGGCCTCGACCGCATACGACCATGCTATGGCGTTCATGCAGGCCTCGCTCACATTTGCTCCTACACTTGACAAACAGCATTCCCGGCTCGTCGCAACGCGTAGTTTGTACATGATCCCGTTGGAATACGCATCCTATCGCATTCACAGTGGCCATCTCGAGCAGGTCATCGAAACCCTCGAACGAGGCAGAGGGTTATTGTGGTCAGAAATGCGCGGCCTTCGTACCTCGATCGATCAAATTCGTTTGGCCGACTCCAATTTAGCAGACAAATTCTCCGCCATCAATCGCGAACTCGAGACACTTGCCCTGGCCGTCAAACTAGACAACAGTGTTCATGGAATCAATGACCTTGAGGGGATGGATCCATATGGCCAAGACATGATGCGGAAACAGAAGCTTTTGGACGATCGCGAGAAGCTCATTACCCAGATCCAAGCCCTGTCAGGCTTTGACACCTTCCTGAAGCCACCTTCCTTCAACACTCTCCGTTCCGCTGCATCTCATGGCCCAGTTATCATTATCAGCCATTGCAAGTGGCGATCGGACATACTCATCCTTCTCCACAACTCTTCACCCTCTCTGATTCCTACTTCAGATGACTTCTATATCCGCGCGAACAAATTGGAAGATCTACTACTGGGGGAAAGAAAGAAGGGCCTCGAGTCTGATGCATACGAGGATGCTCTACGCGCTGTTCTCAAGGAGCTCTATGAGCTTGTCGGCCGGCCAGTGATAAAAAAACTAAACGAGTTGAATATACCGGAACAATCTCGTGTATGGTGGTGCCCGACATCCGTATTCTGCTCACTTCCGCTTCACGCGATGGGTCCAATCCCATCGGACGTGGGCCCGCCGCAATATTTCCTCGACCTATACATCCCCTCATATACGCCATCTCTTTGGGCACTCATCGAATCCCGCAAGACCAATTTAAAAACCTTCGAAAAGCCTTCGATGCTCCTCGTTCTACAACCAGATGCGTTCATGGTACGGGCATTGGATGAGATGAAAGCGGTGCAGGGAGCCTGTTCGCAGGCAACAACCCTTATTGGAGCAACTGCGACACCTAGTGTCGTGCTAGAACGCCTCCGGGATCATCGGTTCGTCCATATTGTTTGCCACGGATTACTCGAGCCCGGCAAGCCATTCGACTCTTCTTTCAAGCTTTATCAAGGCAAGCGTCTGTCGTTGATCGACATTGTACGATCTCAGCTTCCAAATGCTGAATTTGCATTCTTGGCGGCTTGCCACACTGCGGAACTGACCGACGAGAGCCCTGCCGATGAAGCGCTGCATCTTGCTGCTGCAATGCAATACTGCGGATTCCGAAGTGTCGTTGGGACGATGTGGGCCATGGCTGATACAGATGGGCGGGACCTCGCGTCGAACTTTTACAAGTCGGTGTTCTCCAGCGGGAAGCGAGGGGTATACCATCATGAGAGAACGGCAGAGGCACTTCGAGACGCTGTGGTGAGATTACGGAGAAGGAAAGGGAGAGGAATGACTTTGGAGCGTTGGGTGAACTATGTCCATTATGGTGCATGATTCGCAGCTGTCAGTTGGTGGCCAAGTTTATCTTGCAGAAACATGGGCACTGACTACTGTGTTGCAGCAGCTAAATGCGAGTTGAGTTCGGGAAGGAGACCAACTGACGTGCGGAGGCAACGCAATGGCAATTCAGATCAGAGCAGACCTCTTCCTTGTTTCAGAATCTCTATGCTTTGCGTACTAGTAGCGAAGTGACGTATGTGGCAGTTGGCAATATTCTACGGCCACTTCGACGTCCGCTATGTCAGTAATGCGATTTATGGATCGAAGTGCGCCACAATGCCGGATGAGATCTCCGATTGACACTGAAAATGACTCGTCGACGTTCTGTCCAGAAAGCAGCCAGGTGCGAGAAGGACCCTCGTATCCTCCCAGCCTTGGGATTCACAAGGAGGTATTATTTCGAGATAGCAACGAGTGTGATGAATTGCGTCTTGTTAATGCTCCGAGTTCCCATATGATTTAAATCGGCAATACGAGGACTACAATAACACGCCAAGAATATACAAGATACAAGAAATTAGATATGTCATTATAGCGCGTCGAAGTTGATATGATGCGATGCACGTCGCCGCTCCAGCTCGTCCTCCCGCTAGATCCCAAGAGCACGGAAAAGGAGAGACAGTTGAGCAACACACGAAATCATTCATAATGGGCGCGAAGCCAGAGAGCGCCGAAGACGTACCTTCTCATTCAGATGCAGCACAAGCACGACGCCAGAAAGTGCCACCATCGTACCCAGGACAGTCACGCCGACCCAAGGGATCCACTGTCCAGGACGCAGATACAGCTCCTTGTGCCATTCGTATGGCTCCACGCCGGGGTTGACTACGAGCTTCGAGTTCGGTATGACCATCTCGAGCGCGGCGACGCGTCCGCGCGTCGCACCCGCGAACAGGTTCTCGATGTAATTGTTCGTCCGGCCGAGACCGAAAAACGCGTATGGTGTGTTCAGAGCTTGGTACGACGTCTGCGGGAGCTGTGGGACTTGCGCGGCTGAGCGTCCGCCTGAGGTGTCCAGGATAGTGTATTTGTAGCTGGCGCCTAAGGTACTAGCACCAGAGGGCTGCATACGAAGTTCGCGTGATGATTGTTAGTGTTGATCGTTTAGCAAGAGGTAAGAAGAAAACTTACAGCGTAGCGCGGAAGACTGCTATTCTCAGGTTGGCACCAGCCCGAGCTACACGCCCCGTTCAGGACTGTGTCCATCCGAGGTGCGGAAACCGAAGGAATCAGATGCGACGGAGAGTGAGATAGAAAGTGCGCGTACGAATAGCTTTCATGAAGAAGGCGTCGTAATAAAAGTTGTTCTGTACGAACAGTATCCGGCCCGCACCCTGTTCGCCCGTTCGCTGCACCATCACATCGAGCGTCCCATCTTCGTCCAAGTCGACGAAAACGGCTACCCGAGCGTCCCTAATTCCAGAGAGCGCGTCTGCGCCTTTGCGCAGTTCACGCCATCCGCGTCGTGCACCTGGCGCTGCGCATCCTGCGACGCCACGTGCGCACGGGGTGGAGATGAGGAGACGTACGCGGCCCTCTGTGATCAGAAGGAGGTCCGGAAAGCCGTCGAGGTTGGCGTCTCCCGTGCGCGGAAGGATAGGTTGTGGAGGCGAGAACGACGTGTCAAGGACATGGAGCCTTGCGTCGCCCTGCAGAAGATCGGGTATCGGAACGCTCACATAGTTCTTATATTCCAACCAGCCATAAGTCAGAAAGGGTTTGGGAGGTAATACAGAACGTACCGGGCCTGAAAACGAGAAGGAAAAATTCGGATCTGCGACGCATAACGTAGCAGGGCTGCGACATGGCGTTGCGGTGGCGGGATCGCTTGGTAGGGAAAACGATGAGGATGGGGCACACAATGGGAGCTGCGTATTATAAGCAATGTTCAGCGCACAACTCGACCCGAGTCCGGTGGAACTGGAAACTGAGGCGCAGGTGGTAATCAGGAGGTCAATGGTCCCATCCCGGTCTGGATGGGGCATTCAGTTCGGCGACAACAATGTTACAGTAGATGAAAGTACCCAGGTCAGCGAACACGACAGATTGAGTACCGGCGGGAAGCGGCCCACTCTGGGCAAGGGTGAACCCGACATTGGGGCTACTGACCCAGACCTGGAAAGACTTCTGCCCAGAGCCATCATCACAGACGAGGAATATATCTACGAGATCCGATCAGACACCAGGTCACGAGTTCAAAAAGTAGGAATGCGGACCGGCTACGCAGTCTCCGTTGAGGTCCACAGCAGCGTTACTGTGCGGATTCGCAATGCGACACTGATCTCCCGAAAATGGAGCATCGTCACTGGTAAAGACGTCGATGTGGCTCTAACAGAGTAGAATACAAGGACTCTTACACCTCGTAAAGCGGGCCGGAAGGATTTGTGACGTTCCAGACATTCTTCCACATCTTGAGTTGAGGGCTTCCTGGTTGGAGGCCAAGAAGGTCGATCCGCATCTGACCATCGCTATCAAATGGAATGGGTTGGGCAAGGGTAGAAGGTGGGAGTTCAATTGGGTTCATGTCTATCCGATTTTTGAGGAAAGAAGCACGCTGAGGGTGTGAAACAACTCACAGAAGCCGCCGCTCTGCATGGAAGTGTATATGGAAAGCGATAATTGTTGATTCGATGCACCTTGTGCCATGACCAGTACATCGAGTCTGCCATCATGAGTATAGTCGCCGGGGACAACATTGTAAACGCGTTGTGGATGACGGAAAGATGCTGAACGACGGAAGGAGAAATCGTCTACATGGGCGATGAATAAACGACTGGGTCCGTCAGGTTCTGTTGTGTACTCGCCGTGACTCCAGAGATAGACGGAGATGGTTTGCTGGTCCGAGGCCAGCGTCATGACGTCCATACTAGCAAAGAGTTATCCGACTATCCTGGACTTGCTAGTACTGGAAAAATACGCACAAATGGTCGCCATTGAAATCACCAAATGCTATTACTCTGCCATCACCATCGTCGAGGCCAAGTGTCCCGGCAGGGACAAGCGCGTTGCCCGAGAAGCGTTTTGGTGGAAAAGGCCATAGCGCTGTGGTTGGTGCGACAAAGAGAGCAAGACTAGTGATAAAGAGGATGAAAGAAAGGCGTCGTGGAGGCCTGAAGCGTCTACGGAAGATGGTACGCATGGAATGGGTTACAGTTCGTTCGTGGGCCGGGCCGAGGCCGAGGTGACGATGTCTGATTACATAAGGAGCACACGTCAGCACAAAAGTGTTCAGCCAGCATCACACATTCGGGATAACACCACAAACTCAAAGGAGACAAATATACATTGATGAACTTGAACTCGAAATCAACACATCTCGTCTCGAATTTCATTCATCCGAAGTTGAACCGTGCTTGTGTTGAGAGATTGAATCTCCGCTCGGAGAAATCCATTACCATTTGTGTTTACATAAGGAAAAGGGAATCGGTTGGTCGGGTTACCCTGCCCTGCTGCTCTGCTACCGATTCACCACCCATTCTCGTTCCCTTCCATCATCTACCCGAACTTCTTTTTATCTCTTCAACTCTCATGGCCGAAGGAAGCAATTTCGACTATCTTTTCAAGGTCCGTGGTCACTCTTGTGATCCGGGCTCTGTACTTACTCGTGCACTATTCCGCAGGTTGTCCTGATTGGTGACTCAGGCGTTGGAAAGTCGTCAGTAATTCCCCATCTTTTGTCCTCACTTTGGCTCACACTCCGCATCATATCGATAGAAATCGTATGTTTGGAATGCCTTCTTGTTTAAACCACTCTATATTTACCCCTCTTTCTAAGTGCTCTCACGATTCACACGCAATGAATTCAATCTCGAGACAAAGTCAACGATTGGCGTCGAGTTTGCAACCCGCTCAATAACTGTTGATGGAAAGACTCTTAAAGCACAGATTTGGGATACTGGTGCGCCCATTCGTCCTTTTTTTTTCCTTCCGTCTTGAATCCCCACACCCTTATCCGACCAGCTGGTCAAGAGAGATACCGTGCCATCACCGCTGCGTGCGTCCTCCCTCTTACTCTTTCTCTGTGGTTATAATTTATTCCTTTGTAGTTACTACCGTGGTGCAGTTGGTGCACTGCTCGTTTACGACATCGCGAAGCACGCCACGTACGTCAACGTGACGCGCTGGCTCAAGGAGCTGCGCGATCACGCAGATTCAAACATTGTCATTATGCTAGTCGGCAACAAGAGCGATCTTAAGCACCTCCGTGCTGTGCCGACCGAGGAAGCGAAGTCCTTCGCAGGTGCGTTTAGGCTTTCCTCTCTCGGGTCCGGGAGCCGGGAGCTGACTCACCGATCGACCGAATACAGCGGAGAATGGGCTGTCATTTATTGAGACGTCCGCGCTGGATGCGTCAAACGTCGAATCAGCATTCCAGACCATCCTCACTGACATCTACCGCATCGTGTCAAGCAAGCAGCTTGAGCAGAGTGCGGACCCGATTAAGCCCTCTTCGGGCGACACCCTTACCGTATCGCCGAGTGTCGATGCGAACGCAAAGGCCGGCGGTGGCTGTTGCTAGACGTCTCTACCCGATTTGGCGGGCGCCCTTACTCGTACATACCACTACCCTGTAATCACACCTCGTCTAGCTATTGTCCTTCCACTCTTGTTGGCATTATCCCTCTACTATCCCTCTACGCTAGACGTATCTGGTGTGCGCTAAACACCTCACGAATGACGCAACCCATTGACCGCCCCGATCGTACGGTTTAGGTGATTGTGCGCCCGTAAGCTTGCGAGTTAATTTTATCGATCCAAATCGATAGAGCCTGCGCCCTGAGATGTCTGCTTTATGACATTCATTTGCCAGGTATACTTCTCACACTCGGCACCAAAAAGGACCATTACGCTCAACGATACAATCTACATTCGACCGATCAATTTCCTTCCTCGCGCAATCAAGCACCATAGTTGAGACGGAATATGTCGTTAAGCCTAGACCGGTAAAACAAGTATAAGGTCACTTGGTCCAGTTTTAATAACGATGGAATGAGGGTGTGCGTACACGTAGTAGCTCCCGCCATCGGGGATAAGATGGAACACTTGAGAGAACTGCAGTGGATTAGGACTGTCGTCGACCTAGATGATCATGATCAGGGTGTGAGGTCGAATGATAAAGTGGCCCCGGTGACAACGTTCGTCACTACTCACCACGAGCAGGCCAGTCACGCTCACGATGAGCGATGGAAGGGTCGGGGAAGAGGGCTGCGCGTCGAGCGTCGTTACCTTGTGCTGCACCTTGGAGAAGGGTAACGACTGCACAGCGGTAAGATCAGTCAGTCTATCGAGCACAGTTGAATCGGGGACGTGGGCTCACCGTCAGTTTCTCGGTTATGGCGCTAACACCTTGGATCTGAGCTCCCTCAAAAGTGAGCATAGATGAATCGCGCTAAAAAAAATAGATCAGAGCCAGAAGTCGGCCGACAGAGATGCGGAAACCGACGACGCACATAGAGGGAGCCCAGACTAGCACGGTTCGAATCAAACGTTGAATAGTAGAAGGTAGTAAACTGCTGAGCGATGGCGTTGATATCTGCCATGGTTGCTTGAAGATGTTGGAGTGAAAAAAAAAAAAGGAAAAAGAGAAAGAGATTGTGAGAGGAAGGTTGGGACTGATAAGATTTCGGATCGCAGCGGGCGTGTTGTGATCAATTGATTGAATCAGCTCTGGGGCAACCCACGCCCCCTGCTATGATACCGCCGAATTGATCGATAGCTTCTTGCACTCTATCTTACCCGAACCGAACGCACCCCACGCCGAACCGAGCTCACATGTCCCCCTTGAATTCAGAGTCGCAACCTACCACCTTCCGCCCTTCGATGCGCCGCAAATCCTCCGCACAAAACCTCCTCTCCTCCTTCAAATCCTCAACCAGCAGCAACAACGCGGGCGCTAATAATGCCAATAGCAACAACGTCAATAACGGTAATGGCAGCGCCGCCACGGGCAATGGCAACGGCGGCGTCTCCGCTGTTGTCGCTGCTGCTGCCGCCGGCAGCAACATGAACGGCGTCCACCCCCACCCTCATGTTACTTCACCGCTGTCGCCTCCAGGACCCTCTGTATTGGCCCCCTCGCCGCTCCCCCCGCCGCTCACCTCAGCGCCCTCCAGTGTCCTCCCAACGCCCAGCACATCGGGCACGTCCACGCCCGCTCTTCCCCCCTTCGGCATCCACCACGCACAACAGCCACAGCAACAACAACCATCAGGCGCAGCCTCAGTCATGGCTACGGCGGCCCCCACGGCCGTTGCGGCAGC
>Ga0307510_10000383_pt1 | contig 41927 bp, 19 predicted proteins | sample 12_EM_MG_FD_207224 | JGI IMG/M metagenome (GOLD analysis project Ga0307510, IMG submission 207224) | Populus trichocarpa ectomycorrhiza microbial communities from riparian zone in the Pacific Northwest, United States - 12_EM | ecosystem: Host-associated > Plants > Roots > Unclassified | place... | reverse complement strand
ACAAGGCTATATATAGCCAAGCTCATTCGATGCTCATCAATAAGAATAGACAGGGGATTTACAGAATTCTTTACTTGTTTGTTCATAAAGAATTCTTTGTCAAATACTATATATTTTAAAAATATTCCTACTTCTTTTCTCTCGCAAAAACCTTTCTCTCCATGGTCTCCTTTTCTTCTTCAACAAAAGCTTTGGAAAAAGAAACAAACATTGGTGAAACAAGAAACGATCACTGACGAAAATTTTGTTCAGGCACACAATCTTTAAATAGGTCTTCTATTGATAGCTTTTGGTGTAGCAATTGTATAATTATACATTTTTCGCTTCATTTGTCATCCTTCTCAGACCAGAAAAAACCACCATATCGCAATATATCTGCAATTTGACACGAAGAGGCACAAAGGCAAGGGTCATTATTGAGACAAACATTTTGGTTTGATGAAAGAGCTTAGGATCGAGAGGGAATTGATGGATGCTGCAAGCATTTTGTTGAGCTAAATGCTAGTTACTAAGAATTATGAACACTTGATAATTGAAATACCAAGCTTGTGGTGTGCATCATCAACATTTGAAATTGTTTGCAATGCTGTGTTGGAATATTTCTAGCTACATCTAATAGTTTGAATCCCAAAAGATTTATTCACATACCATATAAAAGTGATCATACTGCAAAGCATGGAGGCGGACACTTCAGGACTGCAATGATCAATATGAGCTGCACCAAAAACAAATATAATTTCAGCATCCAAACAGATTCAATTCCAATCGAAGGGAAATCCAACTCACAACAAATAAAATTGTATCTCAACCCAACTTGCAAATGCATCATGATTTGTTATAAAATAATAATGGATTCTATTTTCACATAACAAAAAAAATGTTTTTTAACAAAAATAAATGATTTCTAAATCAAGGGAAAATACTCAAGATTTTTAATTCAATTTAATTCTACAAGTATTCTAAATAATATATATAATTAAATTTAATTATGTGGTTTTTTATTTTATTCCAAACATAAAAATTATAATAAGTTATTAATTGAATCTATATCATATACGGAATTGATTTGGTTCCAAATAGGCTACAAGGGTTAATAATCTAATCATTCTCCTTTGTGTACAAATGTTGTAGTTGAGTTCTTGTTTCATTGAAATTTAAATTCATAGTTTACTCCAATTTATTTATTGTTTAATTTGTTTTTAGAAATTGAGCTCACCCTTGATTCTATTTTTTATTTTTTGGTGTTGGATATAATTTTTTTCCTTTTTCCTAAAAAAAAAAAAAAAACATACATCCCCCTTTAAATGTCAACATGTTATCTAAATGGTTTTGGTTGAGATCATCATTATCATTTGTTATTAGGTCGAGTCTATACTTCGTTTCTTGTCTAATTTTGTGCACTATTAAGAACAATACTATCATACCAAATAGTGTTAGCAAATTTTGAGATCTGGTCGAATTAATGATGGCTCACAAACAACATTGTTGAGATTGTGTCGAGTTCAGGCAATCCGGTTGTAAGGATTGTCATATGAAATGATTGAGTGGATTGATGATCGATGCTTATCATACACTATATATTGATAATAAAAAATACAAATAGAATCAAAGGGGTGTGCTCCCTCCTTGGCTACTAGGAATTTAGCCGGAGTTGAGACGACAATAAAATTTTCATGGCATCACCTTGATATATCGATGTGGATGATTCGTCTTTGATTGAAACTGAAAGGATTATTGTAGCCTTTGATTGGTTCAAAATACTATTTATAACAAGTTAAAATCGACATAATTAAAAGAATAAAAAACTAATTAGAAAAATAATTAAAATTAAAAATTAACTAGAAAAATAATTAAAATAACAAAACATATTCTAAATCTACTTTAAGGATCTTTCAAACCTAAGCTAACCCCCTAGAAAATAAATATATTGATAAAATTTAAACTCGATCAAATAATTGAATTTAAATTCTATATAGTTATTTTTAGTTAGATTATATGTTTGACGCATCTGAATTTCTTAACAAGTTTTAACTTGTTTTTCTCATGTATCTACTCTATAAATGTATTTATAGTACATTCTATATCATATTAATTTCTACATAACCAAATAAGGAATGGAGAGAGACGAGTTTCTAATTTTATAGTTAGTGATGATAGCGATCATAGCATTCAATTTACTAGAAGAGCACTATAATTCTTTATGTTACTTAGTAGTTTAATTACTTTTGGCATTATATTAAAAGAATTACTCGTTGATTATTTATGATGCAAATGCTATTTATAATCTTAAGATAAAGAACTCGTATGCGATGGCATGTATTGTTCGAATAATTGCTAGCTAGAAGTGGAAGCTGGTAAAATAAAAACAGTTGTGATGCAGGATTTGAGCACATACATATCACATCTTACTTTTTAATTGGTTGTTACTTTGTATTAACCATTGTCAGCTAGTTAAATAATTAATTTATATATTATTCTTATATATAAGTCGTATTGTTCCTTTACACTCTTTATCCCAAGTAAAGTAAAAATAATTTTTTGTACGAAAATAATCTATAAACAAACTTTCTACGTTATATTTTCATATAAAAAGACATGTCAAGATCGATATAAATCATAAAATTAATATGAATCTATAAATTATAAACTGATTTATTTGTGTGAAAAAATTTATCTGTATAATCTTACACACACACGCACAGATATATATATATTAAGTAGACATGAAGCTATATATATTGAAAACCGACAAATGTTTGATCATCATACATGTTGAGTAGCATATCTGGAGACATATACAGTAATGAAAACACCTTTTATAACGTCAAATCTCTAGCCAGCCAGCCAGCGTCTTCCTGAATTATTTTCGATTTGATAGAAAATAAAAATAATTTTAGATACATAGTTATCGGGTCTGAGAAGCAAATATAGTGATCAATTAACTGAAGTCTAGTTTTAAACCATTTTATTATTATTATTATTTAATTAAGTGATATTATTTTAAAATAAATTTAAGTTAGACTCTCAAATTAATCCAAACAACTAATTATGACACGAGTTTTAGAAACCAGCTTTATTGTTTTTTTGTAATTAAAATTAGATGAATATTCCAAAGAAAACAATAGGATGCATGATAGACATGACCTGATTTCATCTTATTTGAAACACCATCTTAACGAGGGTTCATGAAGGGAAAACAGTAGGATCATAAGCAAGTTTGTAGGACACCATGGGTCCAGGTTTATGTGCTCGAAGGAAGCAATAATGATGCATAAAAGTTGAAGAATAAGAAGAAAAGAAACAGTAATCAGACCGTGTATTGAGTTTTCTAAGGTCCCCATTTGTTAGCTCAAGAATCATGGAAAATAATATTCGGATTCATGTTGTATGTATGGCAATTTTTGGAGTTCTTTTTAAGAGAAAACCTTGCCAGATCATGTCATCTTCCATGTTGAATTGAGGAAAGGGTTTAATTAATTGAAAGCTAATGCTGGAGGACTAATGACGACTTAATGAAAAATTGACAGAAAGTATATTACAGAAAGATACATTCTTCTAATTCAAGAAAGCAAAATAAACACTATTTTAATAATATTTTTACGCACATCAAGATTAATTTTTTTTTCCTCATCAAATCTTAAACAACTCATTGAATTCATATTCATATCCATGTATAACTAAAGCATGATCTTGATTATTTTTTTATGGTAATATTTTTTGAATTCAAAAGCAAAATTAATAACGCAGGGAACAAAACTTATTTACCATCGAAACCAAGATTTTAAGGATGGTTAATTAAATAAAATAATACCCTAATTTGATTCTCAAGGCAGAATTTTCGAAGCCTTAATGATAGCAGATATGATGCTACTTTCTAGAGATTTAGTCCCTGATGGAACATCAGACAAGGAAGATAAAGATAACTGAAAGGCATGTGTATCTTGTGATCAAAGGAAGCCAAAATGAGGGGACAATATTTGAGCAAGTACTCCATTGATGTTGAAAGAGCATAGATTATTTCCAAAACCCATATAAATATTGATCGGGACACATGAACAAACGTCTTCTGAGGGATATGTAAGTGCAAGCCTTCAATGCTAGCCTACTCTAGCATGGCAATAACCCAATAATTCAAATTCCGAGAGGGTACTTCAATTAGTTAAACCTTAAGTTTGTTCTCTAAAAATCACCGGTTTGAATGTTACAAATCTCAGGGTTACTGGAAAATTACCTTATCGTTAATTTTAGAAGCTCGGGGGATTAATTGAGGTGAATGTAAATTAGCCCGGACACCCATAGTTATAAATATAAAAAAAACCCAATAATTCAGCCCTATTTTGTTTTAGGGCAACAAGGAAACAAAATTACCAAGCTGACATACTAAAAAACAGTAGCTAGATTTTTTTCATTAGCATGGGTATCCAAGACGTCTCAAGCTACCGCTATGGTGGAGCGACTTGGCTCGAGAAATTCATGCTTGAGACTTAAACTGACTAGATTTTAATTTGATCAGGATGAGCCAAGCCTGATCAATCCAATTGGTTAACTAGTAATTTGATTTCTTGAGTATAATAAATAGTTCAGGTATATGTTGAAAAATAAAATAAAATAAAAAATAAAACCCATTACATGCAATGTTTAACATGACCAATAAAATTAGGATTAATCCATGAATTCCAAGCCCATTGAAGGGGTAAGTCAAGGTAGATCCAACATTCAAATGATGAAGCTAAGTTGCTCGGCCCAGCTGTGAACTAAATAAAATTTAAGGTTGTCAATTCCGTTTTGGTAGGTGTTTTGTTTTTTTAATTGGAATAAAATATTTCAGTTTCGGAGCATTTCAGCGTGCCGTTTCGGGATTGTACTATTCATATATATATATATATATATATATATATATATATAATTCAACAAACATAATTCAAATTCAAAATAAATTAATTATAACTTATGCAATACAAACACAAAGTCAAACAAATATAATTTCAAAATTTAAAATATTCTTAAATAGTTAAGAGTAAATAGAACTTTAACTTAAAGTAATTCAACTAAACAAAATACCAATTTGATTTAATGGCTTTTCAAGCCCGAAACAGAACATGTGAAATGAAACCGGAACATTCCGACCGAAATTTATTCGGAAAATGCGGAACGGACCAAGATTTGAAATGAGATGAAAATTATTCCGTTTTTTAAATTGATATGAAATGTTTCGACCATTTCGGACGAAACGGAACAGAATTAACAACCTTGATAATATTAGAGCACATGAACGTACATAGAATTGGTATTTAATTCAGTAGGTATCCTACGCTTGTTTTGGGGTGGGTTAATTTTTTTATAATGTAAAAAAGAGATGTTTAGGTAATAATAGCTCAAGTCAATACAGGTTAACTCGAATAACATGTGATATGAAATATGAGATCAATGATAAAATTAAAAAAAATAATTCTAATATCAAATGATGAAATTAAAAAAAAAAGGCTAGAAAAAAAATATTTGATTCAACACGGGTCAACTTGGTCAACTTGCCACTTGTGACATAAGATCAGGATAAGAAAATCAGATTTAAAAAAAAAAGACCTAGCAAAAAAGACCAAAGCTAAATAAAAAAATGCTAAAAAAACACAGGTTAATCCGGGTTAACTTGACTAACTTGAACTCAGGATGACCCTATAGAAAGAAAAATGAAAAAAATCACAAAGCTCAGGAGTCAAATGATTTCATAAAAAAATAGAAAAAAAACTTGAGTCAACTCGACTAACCCGCTACCAGAGATATAAGATCTAGATAAACTCACAAAAGAAAAGTGGAACAAATAACGAAGCTCAAGGCCTGATAATTTAATGTCAAAAGATGAAATTGAAAAAAAAAATAACAATCAAAATAATGATGATCAAATTTTGTATAAAAACCAAATGAAAAATAATAATTAGGGGTTATATTGAAAAATAAAATAAATTAAGAAAATAATAATCAAAAGAATGAAGACCAAAATTGGATAAAAAAACTAAAATAAATAAAATGAAGAGGGGGAAAACCCTAGTTATAAAACACGACCTGACCAGGCGGGTCGATCCGGGACCCAGTCGACCCGGTGGCTGGATCGGTCCGGGTTTAATAAAAGACCGGTCGGGGCAACAGCCTAGCAAAACCCGGTTGACCTGGCAGGTTAACCCATGACCCTGGCGAACTCGGACGAGACTCGTTTTTTTTTTTTTCAAATGTAGGATTTGAAACCCATTAGTATATATAATCTATGTTCCCAAGAAAAAATTATGTTTTTTCAATGTGAGATAAAAAAGTTTTTGGTTTAAATACTTCAACTTAAATGAATAATATAGTATCTTTTCAATGTGAGATTTGAAACCCTTTCGTATATATACTCTATGAGTCTATGTTCCCATGAAAAAAATTATATTTTTTTTAATGTGGGTTTTGAAACTCATTAGTATATATACTCTATATTTCCAAGAAAAAAATTATTTCTTCAATGTGGGATAATTTTTTTTTTAGTTTAAATACTTCAACTTAAAAGCTTAACATAATATCTTTTTAATGTGGGATAATTTTTTTTTAAAATATTATTTTAAACTTCATTATTTACAATATGTATAGTTTATATTTATATGGATTTTTTCTTAATTTTTTCATATAAAATATTAAAGTTTTAAATATATTTTTTTAATTTTTCCAGATTGATCCGGGTTGACCCATAAAACCCGGGACCTGGCCCCTTGACCGGGTCAACCCCTGGGCCGGGTTTAATAACTATGGGGAAAAATGAAAAGGATAAAACATAAAAAAATAAACAATCAAAAGAATACAAATCAAATTGGATTAAACACTAAATGAAGTAAAATGCATTGGAATGAAATTGAAAACAATTTAAACTTTAAAAAACATTAAAAACAAAACAAATAATAAAAAAAAAAAATGGACTAAAATCGATAGAAATTGAAACCGGAGAACACAAATAATTTTTGGAAGAGCTTACATCAATTTCTAGGCTAAGGGAAAGAAAAGTGAGAGGAAAAGAAAAAAAATGATCACCATCTTTGTTGTGAACACGCGATCTACCATCGTGAAAATGACAAAGCGCCGCTCCAAATATATCATGGATGACTAATTTTGATAATCAGAAAGCCCCACACGAGCCGCCAAAATGATACCGAGCTATCATGCGTGAGCAACTTTTTTTTTTTTTTTTTAATAATATTAAAATTTTGACAATTACCAGATAGCCTTTGCAACATTGTCAACACCGTGTGTTCTTTCGGTGTTTTGAATATGAAATAATAGAGAGGAAGAACATATTCTTTGAAGAAAGAATTAGAAGGCTAGTGTAACTGATCCTCATATTCTCTTATGAAACAAGTAAAGAATCCATGGCTTTTTGTTGGAATTGTAATCTCATGAGCTGGAAAAACTTTGTTCCCCATCAATTTAGATGCTTCATCTTTTCATTCAAGCATCCTTTTCTATAGAGTAAACATGTACAGAGTGTAAACATGATAGGAAAAAGGGGGCAATAGTTATCTACTTATCAGGCTCTAAGACAATCCATCTCCCAGAATGAGGTTCTCCAATATATTCCTAGGCATCAAGGCCTTACTTTATCCACAAAGAAAAGAGTTGGGTGGCGTTGAATTTAATGGATTTGGAATCTTTGATTACTGCCCAAAGAAAAAGCAACATCAGGAATCAATCGTGCCAGCCAAAGTAAGCTTACTTATCTACCCTATTTTACTGCATATGCTGGGCAATGCATGAGTCTATATATACAACCAACTGTCAAATCTCCATCAAGTATATTTGCATACTCGATACATCAGTTGCTCAAAGAGACAGAACAAGTTCCCTTTGTTTTTGTGTCAAAATGCCTGGCTTAGAGACTCAAGAGAACAAGCCTCCAGCAGGTTTGTCAGCTTTCTTTCTAGATTTCTTTAGACTTGAAATTCTTCAAAACTAACTACTCGTTCTCATGTTCAAAGGATACCCAGTTGACACTCCCACCACTGGGAAGAAATGCTTCCCTCGCACAAAAAAGAAGGGAGAAAGAGGCTTTATCGAGGGATGGTAAGTCATGCAAGCTGATTATGGAAGTGTTCATAAACTTCTCTGTATAAGCAATCTTGCAAACAATTAGATAACTAATGGTTTATAACCATCCCTTAAACAAGAGTAAATTGCTGTTTAGTTCCTAGGTTTTCAACGAGATGATCGCCCGTCATGTTTGAAAACCAATAACATAGTCCCTTGACTTTCCTTGACTATTGTCTTGTTAAAGATCTTTTGGTTTGTTCTTAATCTCAAATGTACCATTTAAAGATATTCCTAGATAAAAATCTAAACAGTGAGAGTTTAGAGAAAAACCAACCTGACTTTTCAAAAAGGTGAGTGGATGAAAGTCAAGGAACCAGGTTATAGGTTTTCAAATATAAAGGACTAAGAACTGTGTTCAAAACTCAGGAACTAAGAATCAGTTGCTCACTGAAGAAAGCACTAACAACTCAGTCAGTCCTCCTAACTTTAAGTCCATCACTAACAACTTCTACTATTTCTAATCCTATTGCTAATCCATTTTTTTTGGGGGGTTCTTATTTGTGCAGCCTCTTCGCTCTATGTTGCTGTTGGATCTGTGAAATGTGCTGCTAGATTGTGATCCAAATAGCGAAACTTCTGTACTGGATGTGTTGTCTTTGATTTTCCTGCTTTTCTGTGTGATCATATATTGTAAAAAAAGTGAGAGATTTTATTAAAACGTCTTCAAACAGCCTGTAAGGTATTTCATTATTTGTCTCCTCATACAGTCATATACTCTGCCTTTTTTTCGACTTTTCTACCGATTTTCATTTCGTTCCGTGTTTTTCATCATTTCCACCTACCCTATGTCTCTAAGAGTGGGTTCTGTAGTCTGGATCAATTCCTAAGAGTGAGAATAGAACCCAAGCAAAGAAGAGTGAGAACACATAGAACTCATGAAGACCAAACCCTCCAAAAGCCATTATTATTATTATTATTATTTTTGCCTAGGGATCAGTAACCTTCCATGGCACCAAGCTCGGAAATGCACTAGTGAAATCTGTCTCAGAAAATAATTGGAGACAAGCAAAAACTACGAGATTAATACTTCAAACCGATTTCTGAGAAGCAGTCCTTATTTGTCTTCCAATTTACCTTTTATGATTTCAGAAAAACATGGTTTTAAGGTAGCAAGATACCATGCAAATAGCCACCAGGGACTGAAATAAACCTCTATGGTGATTTTGATTTAAATCATCTGAGGTTCGAAAACAGTCAACAGCTACTGCTAAGATTAGGAAGCTGTAATAAAAAAAAATAATACAACATGTAATCTTTATTCCTAAACTTCATTTTCCCATTCGTGAAAGAAAATTCATCATCGATCAGAGGCCAGATGGCTTTCTTGTAGGGTGAGCTTCATAAATATAACATGTTATTCTATATTGCCAGTTCTCTCAAGTTGGTGTGCAGTCAGGTATTTATGCTGAAGCTCCAAGCAGATTGACTAAAAGACAATACATATGATGTATCCAAAAATAAAAAGGATACGAAAGAATAAAATGACTAACCAACCACCGAAGGATGCTTTTCCATTTGTTTCCGAAGATGGGATCCAGCATGTTGTTAGAAAGGATCCTGTTGGGGTCCAATTCTTTCCTTGCCTTGTTATATGCATCCACAGGAAAGCGCTTTCTTAACCTTGCTTGAAGAGCTGCAAGCTCATCCTTGTCCTTCGGAACCTGCAAATATTTTGTGAGGTTTAAGTAAGGATGCACTGAATTTCAATGAGAATGAATCAGTGAAGAAAATTTTCCATTTGATGCCACCACCCAGAATAAAGCACGAGTACTGTACTGGATAAGTTAAAAAATTGAACATAAGATGAGATGCAAGATATTTATCAGTACCTCAATTTTAGCCCAAAGTTTATAAGCGGAATACTTATCCCACAACTCTGCCTGAGTCAGATGCCTGTAGTGGAAGAACTCATCTGTGATTTCCTTTCTTTGGCGGGCAACCGTTGTAGGAAGATGCATGATTATACCAACCTGAGAGATAAGCAAAAAGTGTTTGAGCATGCTTACAGTGGTGAACCACCAATCAAAGCTGAATACTGAGCAACCATAAAAAACACAACATGGAAACTAAGAACAGATTGATGCATCCGGCCTATGTTTCAAACACAAGTTGACGATTCTTTAGAAGCAGATAAAAATTGAACAAAATTTTAAGTACTGAAGGGACAACAAATTTTTTGTCTTGCAGAATGGATGTACATAAGAGGGACGGGCATTTCAAATCAGAACTAAATGAAATTTCCAGATCTCTAGAATTATATAACTTACAAGTTTGGAGCATGGAAAGTACACCTGGACTTCCTGATTGAAAATTTGATGGACACCACAACGTTTTCACAATATATACCGAATCCAAGGAATTCAATAAAGTGAAAGGTGCACTGAAATTACCCACGAGAATATATCATCCTCTGCTGAGCTTGAAGCTGGGCTCATGGAGCTCTGGCTGCAAGCTGTCCATCGCTGCTCCATGGGAGCAGGTGGAGGCATCTCTTCTTTCTCTATGAGCTGCTTCAGCTCCTCTATGAATTCAAGGTCTTTCATGCTTGGCTTGGCAAGGTTACCAACAGGAAAACAAGTTTCTGAGAACCACTGTTGGTCCCCGCAATCAAAGCCCAAAATTTCATCACTCCATCCCACCCTGTATCCTTCTGACGTCCTTCAGGACTCAGCCTCAGCACGATTGACCCTTACAACATGGTCTTTGTTGAGAGGATCAACAGCAAGCAGTTTATCTCTTAACTCTGTGAATGAAAGCTCATTTATGCTGGTTCATTATCATCAGATGATTTAGAAGCAGCAATCCTGCAAGTGACAACGTATAATTAACTGACATATCTATCAACAACGTAACAGAAATTGTTAATGAGTGGATAGATTGCAAAAAAGATGACAGAAAATAGCATCAATTCCAAAGCTTAAATATACTACACCATAAAAATACCAAAGTAAATTAGAGATTTATAAGCAAGCTAGGAAAATATGACTGCAACATAATGGCTACATCAGTTCAAGAAGGCATTTACCTGTACTTTTCAAGTGAGTCCTTGTAGAGGTCACGAGCATGTTGTAGTGCTTCATACACAGTATATTTGGGTTTGGGTGGACCTTTCCATTTCGAGACAGGGTTGCATGTCACAGCCACAACGGCGTCTGCATATGGAATATGTAGTTTTCTTTTTTTTAAAAAAAAAAAACGAAGTTAGGTTAACCCAAGGCATCCCACCCAATCCAGTCGAGTTGTACAACTATGTGACTAAGGTTTCCTCAACAATCAACGTTGGCCGTTAAATTCTGGCATTATCATCCCAGCAAAGTATTTGTCGGATCATTATTATATTAGCTTTTCCCTGGACCTGGATGGTCTTTCTTATGGACCATTTTGAACCAAGTGCCCCAGTTGATTCTTATAATAGATTTTTTTTCCCTGGAGTGCCAGAAAGCTTGATAATTCATGCCATTTTCTGTCACTAGGCAACCATTTGAATTTGCCTATCCTTTCTTTGATGGGGTTAAATCTGTTATCATGCTTCAATGAATCGATGTGAATGTTGCAACCTGATCTACTAGATGGGTACACAAGAAAGATAATCATATCAACTGAGCAATAGACGAGGAAAACTGACTTGCATACCTAGGGTAGAGCTACAAATAGTATACAGTCCTTCACTGCTAAGACATCGCTTAATTTTCCTGTTCAAGCATCTAGTCCAGCTGAACAACAGGAAGCTAGACATAACACAACATTAGATTGTTCTGTACAGTTCTTTCTTTCATATGATAAGTCACCACCAAACAACCTTGAACATAATTAAAAAGGATCGGGGTAATCTCAAGGTGAATCTAAGATGCAAATTCCCTTGATGACCATCTCTCTTCATACCTCCCAAATGAGTAGGCTGTCATAGGCATCTCACTTAAGTGAAAAGGGTCTGGTTCGATGCCATAATCTGTCAGGGGTCTGTTCTCAAGAATATTGTCATGATTTTGCACGAATTCAGGGATCTCAATCTCTCCTTTCTTAATGTCTTCCCAAAGGTACTGAAGGCGGCTCACATACTTGATCTTCCAATATAATCTACAATTAGTGCCAAAAAAAAAAAGAGAAGAAGCACGTGAATAAATCAGAAGAACAAATCCAGAATTTCATTGCAATTCATACGCTTAAAACCGAACATAAGCCATGGCCAAGTATGGTTGTTGGATAAGAAGTTGCAATATCTTGTCCAAATCCTATAGTGACTTTTCATTAACTTTTACACATAGGAATGCTTGCATTACAAAGGAAAGGCATGTGAACTGCAGTTCTTGCAATTGAAAACAACTGCAATGAGGATCTATCAGCTGATGCCCATTCCATGATGCCGACATTGAATTATGTAATCAAATGAATATATTTTGTCTAACAAGAGATCTTCAACTTAACAACTTATAAAACCACAGCAACTTATGGTATGATTACAAAAGCAACTCTTCAACAACTAATAAACTTGAATTATCCAATATCACTTGAGCACATTGCATATTTAACTCTAAATGCTGCTAAAAGCCACTCTTCCCACTTCTATATATCCTGGTATACTTTTAGACTTTAAAGACATCTTCAACAAGGTAGATGAGTTATCTGATTGTTTATGTTTCACTAAAAGTTATATACCATAGTTGGCCCAAGTATTTTAGTTTATTGCTGCATAGATCTTAATATCAAGAAAGCACTCACCCTCCACTCAAGAAGAATCGACCAAGGGTTGCAAAGACAAGCCTTGAGCGTAGCCCTGGGTGAATGAAGTACACAGTTTGAAGCCTATCCTTGATGCCAGCAGGAAGCTCTTCATAAATCCACCTCAAGATAGTTACACCTGGTGAATTGTCCTCCTTTTGCACAGTACTGTGCATGTAAACAATGCAGAGAGGTCCCTCAGGTAACTCACTACATATTTTATGGAAAATATACTTCTTCAGTCGCTCCCCACTCACAACTTGAGCTGCATACCACAAAAAAGCACATGAAACAGAATAAAAATGACAATCAAATCAAAATAACATTCTGCGAGAGAGTAAATTTCTCCAGTATAACCCTTAAAGAAAAAAATCTGGCTTCCACTAGATATTTAATGTCAATCATGTGAGCCAATATCTCTCAATTCTCTTCTTAAAAACTGAAAGACACTAACTTTGAGCATATTTGAACTTAGCTAACTAAAAAAACCAGTCATTATTGGAGTTACTGACACATTCTGTCCAAAAAACATAACTTTGATGACGAGACTCAAGTAGAGACACACGGTATCATCAAACAAAACCACATCATTCTAGGATAGGCAGAATTAAGGCAAAAAAGAAACAGTGAAGTAGCTGATTCCCAGATACCTAGAAGTGAAACTTCCACTACTAATAAGTTGAAACAATACTAGTGAAAACCATCATCTTGCACTTTTACAGTTAGAATAGAAGACATAACCCTCTACATAAAGTTGCAAAATTTTCTCATAATAACACAAACAGTAAAAGGGAAACAAAGCCATCAATCAATCTTATAACAACCTCAAACAAAACAAGACAGAACCCATTAACAAAAGACATTAAAAATCACCAAACACTCACAAATAAGCACTCAAAACCAAGAAAATAAACAAACTTTTCAGAAGGGTAAGACAGACTGCGTCTTTGTTATCATTACCAGGAAAGTACTTGCCAACAATACGAAAGACACGGTTTCCAGACTTATCAGAACCTTGAAGGGTAAAGAACTGCAAGAGATCAAGATCAGAGAAATCTTCATCTGAAATAAAATCCTGACAGCAATCGTGCCAGTTTTCAGGTTCTGGGTTTTCTTGATTTTGTTCCCTTTCTTTGTTTGTGAGAAAGGGTCTAGCATCTATGCCTAAATCTGATGCTAACACAAATACTGAGAAATCGTCGCTTGATGAGGTTGCCATGCCTAAATTGATGACCTACTTGGGTCTTGGAGTGGCTCTGGTTTAGTTGTTTTGGGGTTTGACCTGTTTGGTACTGGGAGAGTGAAAGGATAAGCTACAAAGCCTCTTACTTTAGCATTTTTTTTTTATTATATATATATATATATATATATATATATATAGTACTGAGGGATTTGTTGAGTGCTGAAGGGATTTTGTGAATTAGTTAGCTTAGATTTTTGTTTCATATATGAAAATAGGTTGCTGTATAGTTGGTAGATGTTCGGCACTGTTCGGGAATCGGTGCCACCTTCCATAAAATTTCATTTTTTTTAATTTATTTTTTATATATATTTTTAGATTATTTTGATATACTAATATTAAAAATAATTTTTTAAATTTAAAAAGATATTATTTTAATATATTTCTAAATAAAAAACACTATGAAAAACAATCACTACAACACTTTCGAACACAATCAAAACCATGTATCTTTAATAAATTAATATATAATTGTTTTTATTAAAATAATATTTTTTTTCTTTAAATTTTTTTTAATTATGTTTAGATTTGGTTTAATTAAATCAATTAAATAATCAAAAATTTAATTAAATATGATTTGGTTTAATTAAAAATATGATTCAAATTAGAATTTACATCCAGAATTTTCTGGATTAACTTGTCGATTCGACCGTCCTCATGTATAAATGATATTTATTTGGAGAACAAGTAGATTGGGTCAAAATATCTCTTCAAGTCTTTTTTAGTTTTTTCCTGTTACCACTTACCATTTATTTATATAATAATATCACATTTTTCAAACGATGTTTAACATGAGAAAACATAAAAAAAATGAAAAAAACAAAAACTTTCTAAGCCACATGATGAAACGGGTCATTCAGAACCTGTTTGTTTCTATGTTTTAAAAGCATTTTTAATAAAATTTGAAAATTTTTTATTTTTTTATTAACTTCAAATTAATATATTTTTAATGTTTTTAAATTATTTTAATGTGCTAATATCAAAAATAATTTTTTAAAATTATTTTTAAAATAATTTTTTAAAATCATTTTTAAAATAATTTTAAAAACAACTATAACGTAATACAAATTCTAAGAATATCCTTGGATTTTTTTTTGCATATGTAGTGGCGTCTCATGTTCACACACGTTGTCTGGTCATTGTCTGAATGGCAATTGGGGAACCCTTTAGATAAGCCATAGCATCATCCACTGTATATTTCTTCTATTTTCTCAGGATTTTGTCACTCAAGAAAAGATAAAAGGAAAAAAGAAAAAGAGAGATTGAAAAAGTATAAAAAGTTTTAATGACACTCTTTTGAGCTCCAAGAAACGATGCTTTTTCCCTTTTTTTGGTAAGCCATTAACTCTGAACCTTATGTTCTTGTTACTAATATTCTTGATTATCCCAGATACTTGAAGAATCTTTGATTTGTTGTTCTTTGTATATTGCTGTAGTTTTTGTTACTAGTTGGTGATAATTTGAGTCCATGTAAGAACCCAGTTGCTGGTTTTTGTTTAATTTTGATAATAGTGTATTGGTTTTGCCAGGGATTGGCATCTCAGTTTGGAACTGAGAGATTCTTGAAGGCAGCCTTGAGTTTTTAGAAGCTTGTAGGGACCCAGTTGGGATTTTGGAGGGATATTTGATAGGTATAGTAGAAGAGCTATGGATACTTTGTTGAAAACACATAACAAGATTGAATTTTTGCCTCAATTTCATGGGTTTTCGGAGAAAGTGAGTAATTCGAGCTCCGTAAAGATTCAAATCCAGGAACTTAGGTTTGGTCCCAAAAAGTTTTTTTCAAAAGTGGGGAGGAATGGTTGTGTTGAGGCTAGTAGTAGTGCACTTTTGGAGCTTGTACCAGAAACCAAGAAGGAAATTCTTGAGTTTGATCTTCCTATGTATGACCCATCGAAAGGCCTTGTAGTTGACCTTGCAGTTGTGGGGGGAGGTCCTGCAGGGCTTGCTGTTGCTCAGCAAGTTTCGGAGTCAGGGCTCTCGGTTTGTTCGATTGATCCATCTCCTCAGTTGATTTGGCCTAATAATTATGGTGTTTGGGTTGATGAATTTGATGCCATGGGTTTGCTTGACTGCCTTGATACCACTTGGTCTGGTGCTGTTGTCTATGTTAATGACAAGACAAAAAAAGATCTTGATAGGCCTTATGGGAGGGTTAATAGGAAGCAGCTGAAGTCCAAAATGTTACAGAAATGCATATCCAATGGTGTTAAGTTTCACCAAGCTAAAGTTATCAAGGTTATTCATGAGGAGTCCAAATCTCTATTGATTTGCAATGATGGTGTCACAATCCAAGCTGTCGTGGTTCTTGATGCAACTGGTTTTTCTAGATGCCTTGTTCAATATGACAAGCCATATAATCCAGGTTACCAAGTGGCTTATGGAATTTTGGCAGAGGTAGAAGAGCACCCGTTTGATGTTGATAAGATGGTTTTTATGGATTGGAGAGATTCACATCTGAACAACAATCTGGAACTAAAAGAGAGAAACAGCAAGACCCCTACTTTCCTCTACGCAATGCCCTTTTCATCGGACAGGATATTTCTGGAAGAAACTTCCCTCGTAGCTAGGCCTGGAGTACCCATGAAAGATATACAGGAAAGGATGGTGGCCAGATTAAGGCACCTAGGTATAAAAGTGAAAAGCATAGAGGAAGATGAGCGTTGTGTCATTCCAATGGGGGGACCACTTCCTGTGCTCCCTCAAAGAGTAGTTGGAATTGGTGGTACAGCCGGTATGGTGCACCCTTCAACTGGGTATATGGTAGCAAGAACTCTAGCAGCTGCTCCGATTGTTGCTAATTCTATCGTTCAGTATCTTGGTTCTGATAGAAGCTTTTCAGGAAGTGAGTTATCAGCTAAAGTTTGGAAAGATTTATGGCCCATTGAGAGGAGGAGACAAAGAGAGTTCTTCTGTTTTGGTATGGATATTTTACTTAAGCTTGATTTACCTGCCACAAGAAGATTTTTTGATGCATTTTTTGATCTGGAACCTCATTATTGGCACGGATTCCTATCATCTCGACTGTTTCTACCTGAGCTTGTACTTTTTGGGCTTTCACTGTTCTCCCATGCTTCTAATACTTCTAGGTTAGAGATTATGGCAAAGGGAACTCTTCCTTTGGTTAATATGGCCAACAATTTAATACAGGACAGAGAATAGATGACTTGGAGTCAATTGTCTTCTAAATATGTTGCATCTACATACTGAAATTTCTGTGCTATTCCCTATAATTGTGAATAGAGCACTATGAACCACCTGTTATTTTCTTGTATGTTAACTACGTATCCAATCCATAGCTCACACACACTAGTTTCTTGTGGGTGCAAAGTGCAATAGATTCATTGGTGTGCTCTTGTTTGTCCAAAAGTACATTTCTAAATCATTTTGTTGATTGATGCCCTGCGTTGTATAGAATAAATTCAGTTCTTTACTTGATTACCATTCATTCACTTAGAACTCCTGTTGGATGCTTCTTGAAATTCAGTTAATAATGCCTGAAAAACGAGTTATATCTGCAAGACAATTCTATGAAAACCAGGGATGATATGTTAATGAACGGATTGAAGTGATTATTACCACTAAGAAGCTGTGATGCAGGGAATACATGCCTCCCTGAGCTTGAACTATCTCTTTCCTGGGATGTAGTATTGCTATCTAAAACTTCTGTTTCTGGTACAACTTCACAGTGGAAAGGATGATTCTGATGCGGAAATTGTGATTGTTCACTATGGTCTTGTTAGGCTGTTTTTGGATGTAAAATAAATTTTGTTGACGTGATGGAGATGGTGAATGAATTAAAGAATAGGGAAGTTTCATGGATTGAAATTATAAACCATGTTGCATATACTGGCATTCATTTGTTACAGGTGAAGGACATGTATGAAGTATGAACACCACCACTTTGAGAAATCAATAGATCTTCAGTTAGATACGCATGTTGTTTCACACATTCAGACAGGTACCATGAATGAAACATCCTCTGACTACAAACAGTTGCTAATACAATGATGAAAATGGAATCAAATGGGTGATGGATTCCAGAAAGGGCCTATGCCAAAAGTATGGATTTTCTGTTGGGTTGTAAGACATTACAGCGTACGAAGCCTGAATGAAACTCAAAACAAAGTCCCAGAGTTGCACCAACTATAGCAAGGAAAGTCCATGGGTTACTGTAACAGTTCTCAATGCCCTGATTCGCCTAGGACTTAATTTTCACTGTTAACAGACTCGAATTGCCTATATCAATCATAGTTTCATCATTACGCCCTTTTGAATTCCTCTATCTCGTTTTTAATCTTGATGAACATGTATTCTTTGTCTAAGCTATTTTCTTTGATGAAGAGACCTGCGAGGCTAAGCTTCAGCTTCTCAGCATCGTTTTGAGTTGGAATAACCATGATGGATAGGATCAATTGCGATAAACATAGGTTCATAGTGCTTCTTGAAGTTCTTCACGCGTGGCATCAATTAATGGAACCTTTTGTATCTTTGGTTTGGTTTCTTGTATATGCAAACCCTCGAAATTAAGTGGCATCCTCCAAGGTCTTCAACTTATCCTGCAAACTGCTGCTCACATGAGATCTCTCTTTTTCGTGGATTGTGATGTTCACCTGTCAGGTTGCCCCCTCAACATATATATTGGCCATCGGCAGATTCTCTACTTGCAACCTTCCCAGCACTAGGGGTGAGCAATGGTTCAAACGATTTCAAGTATGGCAGTATAAACTAGGATGTGGTGATAAAATCAAGTGTATTGCGCGCAGTTGTGACTACAATCTTGGCTCTCTACTTCCAGAATCTGTGGCTTGGCACTGCACATAGAAAGTTGAGCTTGATTATCTCGCTTTCATTTGACTTCATTAAGGCGTCATGTTTCGCATCCTATCTGCATATGCTTTACGTAAGACAATTTTCTTCTCTTTCTGTTTGTGTATTCCAAATTTGTTTAGTATCCTTTTCTTTCCTAAATCATTGTTGATTAAACTGGTTCCTGGTGTTTAGGATGATCAAAATTTGTATGCATGCACTTTCAAACCTTCAGCTTGATCGATGGTTTGATCAACGAACCGCATGTTTGGTGCCCGCAGAGGGTTGGCGACACAGTTCATACTTGCATTTACACGTTGTTAGTGGTAGGAGGATGGCAATCTCTGTGGACCTTGGAATGGCGCAACTGATATTAAAGGTGAGCAAAATAACCAGATTATTTAGAATATCGGTAAAAACTGATTTGCTTGAAATTAACCGAATCAAACGGTTTTCTCAATTTGTTAGATAACGTGGTTAGGAGATTTTAACAAAAAAAAATTTCTATTCAATTTAGGTTTTAAATTTTGAAAACAGAAAAAATCAACCCAATAAATCTAACTCGAATGCCAACTATATGTTAATGCCAACTATATGTTGTTTTAGAATAATATAAAACTATTCTTGAGGTTTTATCTAATAATTTAAACTATTGAATTGAAAAGATATTTTAACAAGATATTATAATCTTGTTGACTAAGTGGTCATGAATTTATATTATTCACCATCTCCATTCTATATGATAGTGTAGTGTCTGTATAAATTTTAAATTCAAAAAGTTTTTTCTTGACCATTTTTTATCTGAACAAAATCAAAGATAAAAAAAAATTAAATAGCCCAACTTTTTTACTTTTAGCCTATTTAAACCTATTTGGTTTTAATAAAAACAAAGTCAAACTGGCTTATTTAAACTTATTCGGTTTTAATAAAAGCAAACTCAAACTCTAACTCAATCAAATCAAATTGATTGATTTTTATTTTTATTCAATTTAATTTAATTTAAAATGTTAAAAGAAACTTAGTTTGGCTGGGTTTTTTTTATTTATAAACCAAACTGATTTGAATTAATGCTCACCCCTAGCCTTGATTAGATGGAAAACAATAATATTACTAAATTAGATAATTGAGATTGAGTTTCATTTGATAGTGGATGACACATTTTGTGAGATGTAATCTAACAAGTGATGAACCAATGATTAAATCTAATTAGTAATTAGATTTTGAATCACTTTAAGTAAATTAATTTAGTGATTAAATAGCAAAAAGATTAACAAGATTAAAAAATAAAAAAAATATTATCAAATAATCTACATTGCTAAACTTATTTATTTGGGAATTTCATTCCTAATCATAATATCTTTTTCCCAAAGTTTATTATTATTATTTTTTTTGTTAAGAATTACAGTACTATTCAACACTGGTTTATAAATTTTAAATCAAAGATATACAGACTAATTTGATAAAAATTAAATCAGATGCATGAGCGAAACTATAACAATTATTTTTGAATCACATAAACAGGTTTTTATTTGACAAAGATAGGGAAATCAAATAAGAGGTACAGAATGAATACATGACAGTCACACTCTAGTTAACTTAAAGAAAATCACACACAAGCACACACGTACGTAGTTTCATACTGAGGGACGTCTCAGGTACCATTAATAAACCTACATGGAATTTAGGATTTGAAAATTGGAAGCTGTCGCATGCATCATCAACTCCGAAGGGAATCTTACTGGTTACCTGGGTATAGTGTTTTATAGGTCTGGATGAAGGTAAGTACGAGGGCAAAGATTGCACCGAAAAATGCCAAAAAGGTCCAAGGGCTGCTAAAATGATCATTCAACCACTCTGCTACCCATTTCTTGATGACATTCTTGCAATGCTTCTCAATACTGGATTTAACATTACCGTAAGCATTAGGGTCGAACACCATGAAACTGGAAATTTCATTGAAGAGATCTGCAACCTCTTGGTCGCTTCCAAGAACATTGGATAATATGCCCTTTTTCCGCAGTTCTTTCACATCTTCAGAGTGATCAATCAATGAGTCCAAGAAGCAAACGTAAGAAGTGACCCAAAACCCCTCAGCTGATCCAGGGCATGCTTCATGGGCCATCAGGTTTAAAAGCAAGGACTTAGTACAGTCGTCTATGACTATTCGAGGAAGTGTGACTGTTCCGCCACGCATTGTTGATTTGTATCGGAGATCTGTGTACATATCAGTCTTGCTTGGCATTAAGTGGATTCCCACCGACTTCAGCTCCATGACAGAACGATACGAGCTCCATTGACTATCACCCTTTCGAGAGGGATTTTCTTGGCCTCTTTTCCCCATGAATCGGTTGTGATAAAAGTCAAGAAGATGGGCTGGTTGATTATTGTTCTCCATGTCTCCACTTTTTCCTCTGGGAAGTCCACGAACTTCGTCCATGAAATTTTCCATCAGCTCCTGTCCTTTGTTTCCATCAAACCCTAAGCTCATCAACGACGTAAGAACTTTGTAAGGGATTTGGTTCTCTAGTAAGAACAAGTCACGTTTAACAAAATAAGCAAGAACTCGATTACTTAGCTTCAGCTTCTGAGAATCGTGCAAGAAGCAGAAGATAAATTGGAGAATGAAGCAACCATCAAGGAGCATCATCTTCGTGAATGCGTTGTCACCCACGTTTTTTGTTGAACCTTCATCATAGCATTTCCTTGCAGAGCTGGCCAATTCTGCCACGTTTCTGTACAAGTCTTCCCTGGTTTTCCCACTGTTGTTGGCAAACTGTTCCACCATTTCATTCTTGAGGCTCTGCATCTCAGCAAGCTCATGATTAGGATCATCGTTGTGGTGGTAAGGACCAATAGATACCACAAGGGGATTGTAGCAATCCTCGTTGCTGGATGGATTCCTACGAAATATCCTCGGAACCCTGTGACATTTCTTAGAACATTCCTCTTGTCCAACTTGAATATTATGTTGTTCTAGAGTCATTGTTATTCCAGAATACTCCAACAAAACAAAGCCTTCTATCTGCTTTGATACACAAATAATATATATGACTCTATAAAATAGAACACACAAGGGCTAGTCTCAAATCGATGATGTCCCTCTAGTCAGATTCTAAGGATTTTAGCTTTCTTGGAAGCAAGTTTAATTCTATTAAAACACACGATCGTGCTTCACAACCTGAATAAAGTATTGAGTTTCGCATCTCCTATCTGCATTTGCTTTACGTAAGACAATTTATTCGAGGCTTTATGCCTTCTGATAAGAATTAATTCTTCTTTGTTTAGTACTTTTTCGCTTTTGCTCTTTTTTCTCTACGAAGTTTACTCCTTTTCCCTGTCCAAATGTGTACTAGGAAAGGCTGCCTTGTACAGCACAAGGAAACTGGCGACAACCTTCTTTTCAGCTTCTCTAAACAATTGGCTAGAAGTTCTTTTGGCAAGGAATTAAGTTGGAACAATTAGGTTCACTCTTACATTATCTCTTTGGTGTGTACCACGTTGTTAGTACAGTTCTAATCATTATGCACTGGAATGTTCTCTTTTACGTTGTTGCTTCAATGGAACTATATTCTCTATCAAATTTAGTGTCAAAATTTCAATATATCGACTTCTTCCAAAAACAAAATTTAGTGTCAAAATCTTTCAAACAATTGGGTAGCAGTGCTTTTCTTTGGTATGGAAGTTGGAATCAATCTCACTTTGCATCATCAGTTTGGGATGCTTGTAGTAATTATGGATTGGAACATTGTCTGTACTTGGTTCCTTCAGTTGAAACACTATTTCGTCAAATTTCACTGTTAAAAAAAAGCAAAAGAATTAATTGGACTTCTGTTAAAGATTCCTGTGTTGCCCAGGACTACGCTTTTCTTCTCTGTTTGTGTATTCCAAAATTGTTTGGTATCTTTTACTTTTCCAAAACATTGTTGATTAAATTGGTTCGTGTTCAGGGTGATCAATATAGTATGTATGTATGCCCTTCAATTGTAATCTCAAACCTTCAGCTCGATCAATCGTTGGATCAATGAACCGCATGTTTGGTGACAGCCGAGGGTTGGCGACATGGTTCATGCTTGCGTTCACACGTTGTTAGTGGTAGGAGGATGATGTCAAAGCCTAGCCACGCATAACAATGCGGAGGCTGTATATGTCTCCAAGACTTCAACCCAATTTAAATTTGAAACACTAAATTTTAATTCAAGAAAAAAACAATCATCATTTGGAAATTAGAAGCTGAAAATCGCATATTAATGAAGTAACAGAGAATAGTTTTCATAAAAGAAAATATAAAAATAAAAGCAAGTATTGAAAGAATAACATTCTACCAGCAAATAATTTAACAAGCGTTAATCTATTGCAATTTGGAGACTAAATTTTTAATAACTTAAAATGATAATTTAAATTGTTTAACCAATAATTAAGTAATGTAAAAAAGTTAAGCGACAAAATTAACGGACATGGCAAGAGAAAAATGCATAGAGAATTCACCCACACATACATTTTTCTATATCAAACAATAAAGCAAAGCATGCAACGAAAAATTCAATCCCGAGAAGATGATCCGGGAACTATATATATATATATAGATATAGAAGGAATAAGGGTGGTAGGAGTTTATGGATGGACAATAATGCGCAGATACAAAACTAAAGAATAAGAAGAATGTTTGAGAGGAAGTAATGTTTCATTAAGTGTTTTATCCTTCATGCATATTTTTTCTTTATGATTCTGATTACACGTTTATTTATAGGTTTAAAATACTAAAAAATTAAGAAATTAAACTAATTAAAAAAAACTTATTCTGAATAGGAAAAATAATTCTGCCGACTTATCCGGTCGACTGGTTCCCTTATTTTTTAGAAAAACAAGAAATCTAATTTATTTTCAACACCCTTCTTAAATTTGATTTCTTATAACTCTCAGTAGGGTGTTCAAAATAACCGATTAACCAAGAAAACCGAAGAAAAATTAACTGAAAAAACCAAACCGAAATGAAAAATCGATTAAACCGATTTTTAAAACCATAAATTTTAACAGGCCCGGTTCGGTTTTGGTTTTGAACCATAAACCGGACCAAACCGAACCGGACCCAATAAACAATTAAAAAAAATTATACTATAAATAGTTAACTTAACCTAACCGGCTAACCCTAACATAACAATACATAACCTGCCTCCCTATGCATCTCACAAAAGCCGCCTCCTTTCCAGAAAAATTCCCAATCTTCCTTTCCAGATACTGAAAGATCTAGTTTCGAACTGCTATCAAGATATGGAGTGAAGAGTCAAAGGATGAAGTTTGCAGCATTGTTAGCGTACGTAAGAAGAGATCAAATTCTCTTTTTGCTGGAGATATTTTGGATCAGAGACCTGGTTGGCCCCTACTTCGGAGAGTGAATTCAACTATTCCACAGAACTACGCCCGGCAACTATCTGTAGTACAGTGGGCAATGGCTTTACCAGATCGCTCCTCTCAACAAAATCCTTGAATTTTAAATTTTGAAGAAAGTTGTGAATTCAAAGCTGTAAATTTTAAAGCTCAATTTAATGGAAGTCAATTTTTTTTTTAAAAAAACCCATATATGATGGGATTAGGTTTCCTGGTTCTTTGCTAAAAAAACCAGATTTAACCGAACCAGACCGGTTTGGTTTGAACCGATTTTCGGTCCGGTCCGGTTAATATTTTACAATATTACTGTAATTCGGTTCGGTTGGTTTTTTGAGTCTAAACCGAACCGAACCGTGAACACCCCTAACTCTTAGTATATCTCTCATCTTAACAAAAATATCATGTTTGAGTGGCTTAATGAAAATGTCTACAACTTGGTCTTAGGTCTTCACATATTTGACTTCAATTTCTTTGTTTATAATGCAATCTTGTATGTAATGAAATCTTGTGTCAATGTGCTTGCTTCTATCATGAAACACATGATTCTTTGCTAAGACAATGACCAAAATGAAAAAAAGACAATCAATTTAGAGGCTAATAATTGAGTTTGACAATGGTGAAATTGCATGAAATTAAGAGTTTGGAGGCAATTATAGGTGCAATTAAAAGAAATTAAAAGAATATGGACTCAATCAAAATTTATCAATCTTAAATTAAAAACCCTAAACATTGCATCATTCAGACTTAATGAAAAGAATGTGAGTGACACATTGTTCGTTAGACCGACCTCTGTTTTAACAGTTTTGGCTGATCAAGTTGACAACTTCAAACGAATTAATATGAAGCTACAAACCTCCAAATTACACAAGGTTGGATCCAAATGAAAGGTGTGAATCCCCTCTACCAACTTCAGGTGGTTTTAAGTGATGATGACGTCAAAATTGCTTTGACGAGGTCTCGAAAGTGGGCAACTTAATCAACTATGACTGAAACACACTTGTGCAAGAACCGACCTTTTTTTCATGTGTTCATACAGAAAAGGCTTTTAAAAAAGTTATTATCAAGAGTTTACAACATTTACCTCAAGATCAAGAGGTTAAAAATGGATTCAATAACTCCTAAAACCCTAGCAAAACCTTATAAATACTCCTTTAAGAAAAGAGCTATAAAGGAGGGAAAAAAAAGGAAGAAGGGGAGAAAAAATAGGAAAATATTAATAAAAACCTAAGTGTAAAGGTTCAAGAGCTTAACATAAATATTCCTAAGTTTTGAAAGGGTAGTAAGTTGATGAGAGGAAAAACTTTCAAAAATAGAACAAAAGAGAGAGTAGTTGTTCTAAGTATATTTTTTGATACGAAAGTGGGCCTTTTAGCCTTCTTGAAGTTTTTTTATTTGTCTTTTGTTTTATATTTATGTTTAAAAACATAGAAAATAGGTTTACAATGCTTAATAAATATTGTTGTATTCACCTCTTTGTTGTTGTGATCTTTATTTACTGCGTTATTTTTAAAGTTATTTTTTATGTTTTTGATATTATAATGTTATTATTTAAATTGTTTATATATATAGTGTTGTTTTAATTTTTGTTTAATTTAAGCAATGCATGTTTACATAATGGATGTTCTTCGTAATTGTGCTAGGTCTGTTCACGACCAAAATGAGTTTAGAAAAATTAATTTTGAATCCATATTACATGAACATGTAGTCTGTTTTAAATTGATAGTTTTTTAAATTTGTTACCTCATGTATGATTTTGATGTTTTGATTTTATTTGTTAGTTTTTTTAGATTCATACATGTTTGTGTATAATAGTGTGACATGTTGGGTTAAAGAAAACATGCCTTAGAAGCCAAAAACACCATTTTCTAGCTTGATAGTGGTTGCTTTTTGCAAAGTTCATGGCTAGGTTTCTAGGTAATGTTCTTCGCATTTTTGGGAAGAACATTGCCTTAACCCCATGATTAGGAGTAGTTTTTGTCTATTTCTTTGCACTAAACCCTTTAGGCAACTTGATTAATCGATAATCTAGGGTTTATTTGCATCAATAACAAGTTTTTGATGAAATTTACTCATAGGATTTCAGTTTTGAATCGAAATCTATTTTGACAAAATCATATTTATTCTTTGATAATTGAAGTGAATAGATGTTAGATTATTGATCCTTACATGATTTCCAGCATGTAGGTGCCTTTTGTTTGATTGTATCTGGTCTAATTTGGACTTCAAGTTGCTGGGCTAGGTCTGGGCATGTTCTTCGTGTTCTTGGAAAGAACATTGCCTCAGACCAGTTTTGGTCCATGTCTTTGCACATAACTTTTCTTTATGGTTGATCAGTAAATAATCTATGACTTATTAGCATCAATAACAAGTTTTAATGGATTTTAATCCTAAAGTTTTGATTTTCAACCGAAACCCATTTTGATAAAATTGTGACGTTTAAGTGATAATCGAAGTGAATGGATGCTAGATTATTAATCATTTTATGATTTCCAACATGTATATGCCTTTGTTTTGACCACATTTGGTCTGATTTAGGTTTCACATTGCTGGGTTTTGGTGTTCTTTATTTTTTTGGCGTTTAATTCGTTTTGTTTAAGATTTTTTTTTAGTTTTTGTGTTTTTTTTTGTTTAATCTATTTTTATACTTTGGTTTTGTTTTTAGATTATTTTCGGGTCAAATCAGGATTTTTTTTCGGTTTATGATTGAACATAAAACTTTTGGTCAACCTGATTAAGTCAAAATTAAGTCAAGGGTTTAAGACCCTATTTGGTTTTCCATGTTTTTGATAAAGGTTTTTTTTTAGGGTTTGTTTGGCAAACACCCCTTAGACCTATTTTGGTAGTTTTATTACAAGGAAAAATGAGTTTTTTGCTAAATAAAGCCTAAAAAATAATAAAATTCCTTTTATTTTACATATGACCAAATTCTAAAATTTTCATGCATATTTTATTTTTTATAAAAAATTGCATTTTTATCATACTTTGAAAAAAAAAATTACAAGAATCAGTTAAACTTGTTTATGATTATACGTTAGAACTTATACGTAAGACGTATTCTTAATATAAAAAAAAATTCATTTTATTTTTTTATATTTTTGCATTAGAATGGTTAGGTTTTAATCTAATAAGATAAAGACCTCCTTATTAAGAAGAACTTTTTTAAAACTATATATAGACCAAAAGTTAAAAAACATAACATTATCTTAGTTTACATCAGACAAATAAATAATGCAATTTACCTTAGGTAAGGTGTATTAAGAGTGTTACTATCTTTTTTTTTACCCAATCAATCCCTATACCCAGACTCTGAGACCAGTTAGGATTTCTAGTGACCAAAATGCTAGGTGACAATAATAAAGGAAAATAATTCATTGTCCTTTCCACTCATATTATTCTTGAAAATCCTGATCTGGGAGGATGATCGTTGTGACGCCATACACATGTGACAAGTATTAAGTAATGTCAAAGTAAGATCTTTCATCTTAATCTCATAACTTTTCTCCAACAATTGTCTCAAACTCAATATATTGCTTTTTACAATTGAGATATAATAGACATTACTAATAAATTGATGACTATCATTTTTCAATCTAATGAGAATCGTATATTTTCCTTTGATGGAAATCCTTGAATGATCTACAAAGGTGACATTACCTTTAATTGATTCATTAAGCTTCATAAACTTGTGTTTATCTTTACACATGTGATTGCTGGCACAATTATCTAGATACCACATGTTTTTTTTGCTTGCATTTGATCATTATGGATTAGTAATAAAGTGGCTTTTTTCTCCCCTTCTACTATAAGATTGACATTCTCTTCAACCCTTATAGTTAGATTCCAATAATCTTTGGCATAATGATCTATCTTCTCACAATTGTAACATTTAAGTTTTGTTTTGTCAAACCTGGGTAAGATTGCCATTATTAGTTGAACTGGTCGACCAATTTGCTTCATTCAATCAACTGATTAAACTATTGAGATTGTTTCAGCCTCCTCTTCTAAATTTTTCTCTTCGTCCACTTCGTCTACCCCCTTGGATATATATAGAATCATCTTGCTTCTCTTTTGAATAGTTTTTTTTTTTTAAAAAAAAAGAATGCTTATGCACCCATGTCTTTTTTAATGTCATTAACTCATTCTTCACGGACTTGTAGTTTTCCCATGAGTTCTTGAATAGTCAAAAAGTCTATATTTTACGATTCTTCTATCGCGACCACCATATAATGGAACTTATTTTGTAGCGAGCATAGAATCTTTTATACCATACGTGTTTCTTCTCTTCATATCTCTTCATTTGATTGTATATGGCCAAAACTCTAGCAAAGTAATTTGAAATACTCTCTGATTCGAGTGTATGTAGTTTTTCAAAGTTACCTCATAAATTTTCCTCCAACTTCTCATGCTTGTTTGGAGATGGTTGCATTAGCCACTATCTCAAAAGTGACATCATCCAGACATTGGTGGATGATTGTGAGTGCTTGTTGATCCTTTATTCATGTCTTTTGCACGACTCCCTTTTGGGTTGAAGTCAATGTTACTCCTTCTATAGGCTCTTTAAAGCCTTTTCAACTGTTTCCCACACATCTTGGGAACCTTGATAAGCTCTCAAACGAATACACCAAGTTTCATAATTATCCTTTATCAAACGAGGATATTGAAGTGAGAAGTTTGTATTGGCTATGTCAAATAATAAAAACAAGCTCTAATACCACTTGTTGGAAGAAAAAATAAGTGTGGTAGGAGTTTATGGACAATAATGCAAAGATACAAAACTAAAGAACAAGAAGAATGTTTGAGAGGAATGAATGTTTCATTAAGTGTTTTATCTTCAATACACATTTCTCTCTATTACACTTATTCTTTATGCTTCTAATTACAAGCTTATTTATAGGTCTAAAGTCTTAAACAATCAAATAATTAAACTAATCAATGGAAAACCTATTCTAAACAGGAAAAGTAATTCTGTCAACTTAACTGGTTGACCGATTCATTTAATTCAACTAGTAGACCGGTTCCTTTATTTTTCAGAAAAACTAGAAACCTAGTTTATTTTCAACACAAACATCCAAACAATCCACATTATTAAGGATAAAAAAAACACACACAAGAAATTCTATGATGCTCAAGCCGTAACAACCATCCATCATAGAATTTTTCTCATATAGTATTTAAGGGTAATGAGTAACATTTGTATCTGGGATTCTGCAGATACCAAATGTTTTCGGGGGAGTTGCTGATACATAGGCCTTTAAGGCAGTGACTATAATGCCATACAGAAAAGAATACTTAATAATGATACCATAAATAGGACCCTTATAATGGAGGATCCATCGTTTGAAGGTGTTTTTGTAATGCGACTCGATGGCGCTTTTAACCTTTATAAAAGCGTAGGGGTTGGGCACTATATTGTTCGCTATCTCATTAAAGAGTTCTGCTACTTGTTTGTCGCTTCCAAGAGTAGTGAGGAGTATGCCCTGGGATCGCAGTTCCTTCACATCTTCAGGATGATCAATCAATGAATCCATGAAGCATACATAAGATGTGATCCAATCTTTGGATGTGTCAAGGGTTGCTTCATAGGCTACCAAGTTTAAAAGTAAGGACTTGGTTGAGTCATCTATGCTTAATGGAGGAATATATAGTCTTCCTGCAAGCCATGTTGGCTTGAATTGAACATCAGTGAAATGACTGGTCTTACTTGGCTTGAAGTGGATTCCAATATCCCTAAGCTCCTCGGCAGGATAATACCTGTACCAGATCGTTCGAGTATCATCCTCTTGCCAACTTGTCTGAGAAGTATGATCACTGAGATTTATTTGGCGCCCCACGAACTGCATATGGAAAAACTCGAGAAGATGGGCTGGCTCATGTTGATCTCCGCTTAGGCCACTTAGACTTGATAGTGATTTTGGAACTAATTTGCAAAAAAAATTTGATATTTTATCCCTGCACGACTCTCTTCTAGGAGGTATTGCACGAATGTGTTTGAAGAAATCTGCGAACAATTTCATCCCTTCTCCACCTCCCTGATCTGAATTTTTGTACCTAAAGCTCATCAATGATTTGAGAACAGAAAAAGGGAGTTGGTTCTCTAGTAAAAACAAGTCCTTTGTAACCAAAACTGCATCATGACTGCTTATCTTCAGATTTTCGGGCTTCTGCATGAAGCAGATGAGGAATTGGAGAATGAAGCAACCGTCAAGAAACATCATCTGGTTGAATTGGTCGTCCTTGTTGAACTTTGCTATCATGTCCTCCACGTAGCATTTACTTGCAGCTATCTTTAATTCTTTCACCTTGCTCCACATTGCTTCGAAGGGCATTTCGCAATCTCTTACAAACTGGCGTGCCATCGGAAACTTGAGCTCCTCCATTTCCTTGAGTTCTTGCTTCCCATGGTGATAGGGTCCAAGGGAAACCATCGACGGATCGTAGCATTTCTTGTTCTGTTCAATTTTACGAAACGTCGATGGAACCCTCGGAACCTTTAGCCCTTTCTGTTGGTAATCGCCACCAGTTTCTTCCGTCATTTCAGTTGTCATCTTTCTCATCCACTCATCACAGCTAGTGAAAGAATGTGAGACTGAACCTGAAGAGATCACAATTTCTAGTTTTTTATCCTCCATTCTAAGTAAATATTGGTGAATGTGGGGTTTTCTACTTAGTTAATGCACATCTTCAGAAGAATACAGTTCTATCTAATAGGATTTCTAAACGATCTGCAAGCTTGAAGTTGAAGTGGCGTTTAGTTTGGAACAAGTATTTTAGCTTACTTGGAAGGGGAGCTCACTTTGTTTTCTAAAGCAAGTGGTCAGATATTGGCAGAACAGTGAAATCAAAAGTTATTCTCTAATACAAAATGTGTATGATAAGAATTCAGCAAATAGTTTAGCTGCAGATAAAGTGAACTAATGTTTATGGAAAAATTGATGCAGGCGGAAACCAATAAGACAACAAAAAGAAACACAATAATTTAATGAGCAAAAAAGGTTGCGAGTATGAACCCAAATTAAATACAATGTTTTGTAGATTTTATTGTAGGAATGACTAATGCAGCGTTTTGTAGATGGGATTCTCTTCCTTTCAGGTACCTAGGCTTACCTTTAGGTGCTAACCCGAGAAGAATTTCAACGTGGAAGTCAATAATGTGGAAAGGCAGGATGTTAAACATGATCATGTAGAACTTGCCTTCTAAAATCTGTCCTGACTGCTTTACCTATTTACTATATATATATATATATGACCATTTTTCTTATGCCAAAGGGAGTGATAAAAATGGTGACGAAACTACAAAGAAGGTTTCTGTAGGCTGGTACATTAGATAAGAGGAAGTTATGTAAGGTTCAAGACGCACAGCAATAAGCCTGATAAAAGACTCAAAATTCTTCCCACTCATGGAAAAGAAAGGAGGGTTTGGGCTTGCAAACTATTGTTGTTCTATTTGGGTCTACAAAAGGCACAGTTGCCATATTAATTCACAGGATAAACTTTGTGACTAATGGATTCGAGTTTGGCTCAGGTTGAATTTTATATTGAATCGGATTGAATTGACTTAACAGATTAACTCATAATCTCATCAAAATCTTGGTGAGACTTGGTTTATTATTTTTTTTATATTATCAACTAAAAAAAATCACTTCCATATCTTACATGGCAGTGCCGGAATCAAGGATTTTAGCTAATTACTGAGAAGGAGCTCGCTTAGTCGTGGAGAAACGATATGTATGTCAACAACTAGTTATTGCTTTATGTGGGGGTATCAATACATATGCGGAGTCATTTTTAGCACAAAGAAGTGAATAAATTTCAACACTATTAAACTATTTCCAAATTATTTCCAAATTGATTGTAGTTACGAAACAAGAATATCTGCATAGGTTTGGATGGTAGAGATTATCTGCTCGAAATACAGGAGATAGACCCTTTGCATTACCCAGATTTTGAGAACATTGAATACGATATGAGTAACTTCTGTTCTTATATTGGAAATGAGCTAGAGGCGGCCGAATCCGAGCCAGTTCTGATTGTCAAGAACAGTATGGCAATGTGGACATTACCAGTGATGATCCCGGGACTGCCAAGAATCAAGACAACTTTGTGGTGATGTGTAACGACCACCAGACCCCTATTCTTCATTTATTTGATCTACAAGTTGAGTTTTTGTTCCCACAAATCAAAGATGACCTCTTCATGGTTCCAGACAGCTCCTTAATTGGAAACGTTAGTTCAGCATGTAATGTATGGGATAAAACCTGCGCCGAAATTTTTTTTGATGACCAGCAGAACCCCATATTCCATTTACTAGACTACCGGTGGAGTTTCTGCTTCCAGAAATCAAAGATACCGTTTTCATGCTATCAGACAGTCCCTCCATTACCAACAATATCAGTCTAGCTTGTAATATATGGGAAAATTAAAATTGTGCAGCACAGGACTTTGAGACAACAGAGGCACTAATGGACCATACAATCCGTAGTCACCACACTGTACTTCGGAGTCGAAGAAAAGTGAAATTCCAATCTCAAACTAGCAGCATTCAAGAAACAGTGGAAAATCAAGAGGATATCTCTTCGGAATCAATGGCCTCATCAATGGACTCGGGTATTAAGCATGGAAACTCCAAATTTTCTCAACAGAATCAGCCGCAACATACACATGGTGTTGAGAGTAATGAAGAACAAAATATGTTGAATGACGGTGTAAGATTGGGTCTAGGTGACATACAGGAACTGAATGTTTTTGTGCCAGAAGGTATGTCTACTTCTTTTACCTTACTACGGAAAGGAAAAGTTCCTCCGAAAGTAGATGTGCTTATTTGGTTTTTAATTCATGGAAGAGTTTGCACTAAGGACTTTCTTGTTCGAAGATATCTTTTGCTTTTAGAGAAAATCCATATGCCCTTTTCTGATGAATCCATAGAAATTGCATGTCATATTTTCTTTATCTCTCTGGTGTTCGGAAATTGTGGAATCGTTTTATGAAATGGTTGAACATCCAGTGATGCATGCCTAACACTGTTAATGAGATTTTACTTGCATGGTATTCTCTAGTAAAAGGGAAATTTCAGTGCAATACAATTCTAGGTTGATTAGGAACAAGTTGATTTTCCAGAAAAAAAACCTTCTAATTGGGGTACATTATTTGAGTTAATTCTTCATCATCTGGCATTATTGTTGAATACAACTGAAATTTTCTTACTTACACACAGGTTTAGATTTAGAAGTTCGGAAGGTATCCATTAATTTGTGGTCTCAAACTTGGATGCTTTTTATTATTTAAACTCTCACTAATACTGTTAACGTTCATGTTTTGTACTTGAGAAAACAGAATAAATTAAAGAACTGATACAACTAAAACTTAAGGGTAAAACACACATTAAATATTAACACACACATATACTTCGCGTACAGATTGGTCTGACGAGTACTGAACTATGAAATCAAAAGTTAAATCAAATATAAAATGTGCAGGATAAGCATTTAGCATAGAGTATATATATAACATTTGCAGATAAAGTGTGCGTTAGTGTGGGAAACAAAGATTCAGCAATTTGTTTGACTGATAAGTTTGTTTGAGCCAAAAGTGACATGCATGGGCTTAACCTCATATATATTGAGTTCTGCATGCAGGATAGCTAGCTTGTGAAACGCATGGGAGAGGTGAAGACAGGCAGGCATGCTTTCTTATCATCTTTAATCTTTAGATAAAGTGGGCAGTAGAGAGTAAGCTCTCTATATATGTGATATGTCTTCCCATAGAAATATTCTCTTTTATTTTTTTGTGCTAAATAAGTTACTCAGGTTTTATCCCTTTGGAATCAGCTGGGCAACTATGATGAAGAAAAGTAAGAGCTCCTTGATTGAAAAGATACGAAAAAATGAAAGAAAATGCAAGCAATTTTCTTTAATTCCCTATTCAATGGAAATAGCGTTCGTAAAATAATCGCTGTTCTTTCCATAAATGGTATGTCTTTTCATTCTTTTTATATATTCTCGTATCACGTTTATTGAAAAAAAAAATTGGCTTTGAAAAGAAAATGGTGTGATGACCAGAGAAACTCCCAGTTGGATTTGACACCGGCATGTAGGATGGGGTCATATTTTTCTTTTTTTAAAAAAAAAAAAAAACCACACTACAAACCCAATTTTGGCTGAATAAATCATAAATAATTAGACCCTTTAGTTTTAAGAAATGAATTAATTATTCCCTCATTTTAAAAACTAATTATTTAATCCTTTTTTCCTAATTTGAGTAATCTAAAGAGGAACATTGATACTTGATTGGACTTCAAGAGCATTGAGAAAATCAAAACTTTAGGGGGGGAAATAGAAACTCCTCAAACCTCAAGGATGTAAATTGAAATTAATCCTTTTAAAAACCAAATTTGAAAATAAAAACATAAATTTAGTTGTTTTTGTTCTTTGTTTTACAAAAAAAAAAAAAAACCCAACAATCGTAAAAATCAAACAAATTAAAAAATTATGTCACTGGTAGTTGGTTTTTTTTTTTTCAACATAATAATTCAAAATAAATAATTTCTCAGAATGTTGGTTTCCATAAATTTAAAAACAGAAATAGTTAATGATATCAAACGTGCTCTAAACAAGATATTTTGTTTCCTAATTCCTACAAGAAAAGTGCTTAACATCATGGAACTTCAAAGAGAATAATAACACTGATCTTATTTTCCTTACAGCTTCTCTGAACTCCTTGCAGACAGTCAAGAGAATTCTGTGTTGCTTTGGAATATGTTCAGGTTTGAAAATTAATTTTCATAAGAGTCTGGTTGATGGTGTTAATCGATCTTGATGAGGAATATTATGCTGGATTGGCAAATGATATCCATTGCAGACAGGACTCTTTACCACTATCTTAATTGGGCATTCCTTTAGGGTCAAATTCAAAGCGGATTTCTACTTGGAAGCCTATGATTTCTAAATTTCGGAGTAGACTTTCGCTTAATTTGGAAGGATAAATTGTTGTAAGTTTTTCTTCATAGCCATAATATTCTAAAAGTCCAGTGCAATAAAACTCCTTGGATTGTTATAAGAAAAGGGAAGAAATTCACCATCACAATGATCTTTATTTTTTGTCAATATATAACAACATCAAATGGCTCTGAAGATGATCCTGAACGAAATATATTTTTGTATCAAATGTTACACATAATCTAAAGGAATCGTGTGTGTGTGTGTGTGTGTATCCTATGCAATTATATATTGAGGGACAAATACAGGCAGTGAATTTTTCTTGCTTGCTGTGGATGATTGATTAATTGTAAAGTCATAATTTGGTCATGATTTTGATTTTTGCTGTTTTAAAGGCTTCAATTTTTAATAACTTGAAGACTAATTTGTTAAAACTTACAATGATTGTTAATTAGCAATATATTTACCAGTGCTTAACCAAAAAATAATATAAACATATTAAGCATCGAAGAGAAAAATTTATAAACTGATCTCAAGAAATCATAACACGCGGGAACTTTCGGATAATACATAGAGGTGCAACACCGAGCAAATAGTTAAATAATCCACACAGCGAATGAAAAACACAGAGTCACGCATAGGGTATTTAAGGGTAAAGGGTAACATTTGCGGCAGGCATTTTGCAGACACCAAAAACTGGGTTCATGGGAACTACTGATACGTAGGCCTTTATGGCAGTCACTATGAGGCCAAAAATAAATGAGTACTTGAAAATGAAGGTATAAGTAGGACCCTTATAATGAAGGATCCATCGCTTGATGCCGTTTCTATAATGATTTTCGATGTCTCTTTTAACCTTGGAGTATGCATAGGGATTAGGTACTAAATAATCAGATATCTCATTGAAGAGTTCTGCTACCTGTTTGTCGCTTCCAAGAGTACTGATGAGTATGCCTTTAGATCGCAGCTCCTTCACATCTTTATGATGATCAATCAATGAATCCATGAAGCATACATAGGAAGTGACCCAATCATCGCACGTACCAAGACATGCTTCATAGGCTACAAGGTTTAAGAGCAAGGGCTTGGTTGAGTCATCTATTCTTAGCGGAGGAATGTAGAGTCTTCCAGCGAGTAATGTTGGCGTGAAGCTGACATCGGTGAAAAGACTTGTCTTGCTTGGCTTGAAATGGATTCCAGCCTTCCTAAGGTCCTTCGCGGGATAATACCGGCCAGACCAGCTCTTTCGAGAATCATCCTTGTACCAGCTTTTGTGATCCTTAACACCTGCGGCATCTATTATGCTCCTGGCAACAAATTTGTTATGAAAAAGTTCTAGAAGATGGGCAGGCTTACGATGAATCGCAGTCAACTCATTTGTTGGGGATTTTGGATGATCAGTACTTGAAAATAATTTTAGCAGACTGCGAAAAAAACTTGAAATGGTTGCTAAGTTTTTTGATAACTTTTCCCTACATGACTCTCTTCGAGGGGGCATTGAGCGAATATGCTTGAAGAAAGGCTCAAACAGATCCACTCTCTCCCCTCCTTGAATATTGAACCTCAAACTCATTAGTTCAAGGAGAACTTCAAAAGGGAGTTGGTTCTCTAGTAAGAACAAATCCCTTGCAACCAAAGACACATGGTGATTAGACATCTTTAGTTTTTCAGGTTGCTCTGAGAGGCAGAAGAAGAAATGGAGAATGAAGCAACCATCAAGAAACATCATCTGGGAAAACTCCTTGTCCTCAAACTTCCGCGTTGAATCCTCTGTATAGCATTTCCTTGCATTGCTCGCCACCCCTTCAACCTTGCAGAACATTGTATCAGGGGCCACTTGACTCTCCATGACGAACTGGCTCGCGAATGTGACTTTGTTGTCCTCCATTTCCTTGAGTTCTGGTTTCCCATGGTGATAGGGACCGATGGAGACCACCGATGGATCGTAGCAACCACTGTTATTTTCAATTTTACGAAACGTCGGTGGGACCCTTGGAATGATAGGCCCTCCCAGTTGGTAGTTGCCGGTCTGTTCCCTCTTTCTGTCCATCATCGATTTCAGCCACTCGTCAAAGCGAGAGGTAGATTGCTGCAGGCTTGCATGATCTGCGATCACGATATCAATTTTTTCAGGCATCGTTAGTGCAGATTAAAAAAAGAGGGCTTTTATTTACTTTATTAATGCACATTAACAGGAGGATACCAGACTCTTATATATATATATAAGACTCCTTGAAGAAATTTATCTTGAAATTGAATCAGCTTTTAGTTTGGAACAAGAATCTTAGCTTACTTGAAACTGGAGACTGATTTGTCGTCAAAAGCAATTAGCAAAATAAAATTCACATTCCTGACAAAGCGCAAAAACATCAGCAATTTTGACAGGCTGATTTGTGGCATCAAAGAAAATCTTATTAACTTAGAAATGCATGGAATAGAAAAACACAGATGAGCTCTATCCTTAGCCTGATATATATTTAAAAGAATTTAAATATTTTTTTTAAATACTACCCTCTCTGTAAGTTATAATCTATCCTCAGCAAGAATCAAGGAGTTGCAACCATCAACACAAATTAAGCAGAAAGTATCACAGCCTAATTCAAGCATAAATAAGTGAACGTTGCATAGCTTAATTCAGGCTAACATGTGAAGCTCAAGGGTACAGGCTAGCATGTTGCACATGTACTTTAGTTTTGGTTACTGTTTGCAACAGAAAGCAAGTTATGCCTTCACCATAGATGTTCCCTTTTTCTTTTTTTTGGGCTAACAAGCTTGGACTGAGATTCCACAATTTTCACCCCTTTTGGAATCTGCATATGCTGTGCTACTATGATTAGTTGATTACGTAGTTTCTAGTTTCTAATATACACTCAAGTCATTACATCAGAAAAAACACTAACAATATATTAGTAATAATTTATGGTTTTTAAAATTTGCAACAGTACTTTATCCTAAGTTTTCAAGACAAAAAAATGCAACTGACTTGTCTTTTCAGAAAAAAAAATTCATAAATATTTGTGTTGTCTTATATATATATATTTTTTTTTTTTGAGAAAACAAAATTATCAAATTTGCAACATCTACCATTTTATTTTATTTTTAATTCTGTGTTTCAATTTTACCGTACAACCTCAATCAATCCATACCACATGACATATGCAATACATATGCGATGAAAAAAAGGTGGAGCTTAATAATTAGATTGAAAACACAGTAATTAATTATTTCTAGGGGCAGATGATGAATACATCTACTAGGTAGCTATGCCTATAGTGACAAAGGGATGACACAGTGAACTGTGAGGGGTTACGGAACAGTGCGACCCTGATGACAAGAGAAACTCACAGCGGCGGCAACCGCATGTGGTATCAGGCCTCAAATTGACAGAAGAATGAGTGTCCGAGGGCTGAATGAAGGCGGGGAAAAGAAAGAAGCTTCTCGGAAGAAATATTTTAGAAGGGCTTGTGGAAATGCCTCCACATTAAGGGGTGAAATTAAAAAATTTTCAAAACTTAGGTTATGAAACTTGGCACAGAATAATAACAGTAGAAGAATTCAACACAGTGTGATCATTTTTTTTTTTTTCTATAAACAACATATGGACAAGGTAAGAAGTATATCTTATTTAATATCTTATGTTTTTAGATTTAGATTATTTTTTAATATAGTATCAGAGTTTTGTTAACCAAACGGTCATGAATTCGAATATCATCACCTCTATTTTATTTAAAAATTAAATATAAATAGTAGTATAAGCCTATATATAAGTTTCAAGTTTAAAAATTTTTTATTTAAAAAGATGTGTTAGAAAATAATATAAATCTTAAGTTTTTGGACGAGATGATTCTTTAACAAAAAAAAAAAAAAGTATATATATATATATATATAGACACACACACACACACGAGACAACTGAGGGACAAACACAAAAATATTTATGGGTGTATAGGGTGACATTTATATATGGTAATCTGCAGACGCCTATTATTAAAGTATAGTTTGTAATTTTCAGTATCATCTTTAACAAGTCAAAGTCTTTTTGGTTTCTCCAGATTAAGGAATTTAATGTATTTCTAGTTTTCATCAATCTGTCAATGATATATATTGTGTCCTTCACCCTTCTGTTTTTGTAATCGGGAAACAATAATGAAAAGTCTTTTGTGGTATCGAACTGCAGCTCTACCATTTATTTCCTACAAAATTCATCTTCTATTCTGTTTTCTGCAATCTGTTTCCAACACATACACGGGTTGCATGGGCATTACTGCTACATATGCCTTAATGGCACTTATTATAATGCCAAAAAGAAATGAGTACTTGAAAATTACACCATAAATAGGACCCTTACAGTGAAGTATCCATCTCTTGAACGTGTTTCTGCAATGTGATTCGATGCCCCTTTTAACCTGAATATATATAAGCATACGGATTAGGCACTAAATAATTGGCTATGTCATTGAAGAGTTCTGCTACCTGTCGATCGCTTCCAAGAGTATTGAGGAGTGTATATGCCTTGTGATCGCAGTTCCCGCTCCCTCACATCTTCAGGGTGATCAATGAGGGAATCCATGAAAGCAAATGTAAGAAGTTACCCAAAATTCATTGAATTCACCAAGGCATGCTTCCTATGTCACCAAGTTTACAAGTAAGGACTTGTTCGAATCGTGTATTGTTAGAGGAGGAATTCGGTGTCTTCCAGCAAGGACCGTTGATTTGAAATGGACACTGGTGAAAAGACTAGTCTTGCTTGGCTTGAAATGGATTCCCACCCTCCTAAGCTCCATCGCAGGATTGATGATAACGGTACCAGTTGGTCCTGGAATGATTAGGTGAGATCACTTATCTGCCAACGATCTGGGCACGAAAAAGTTTGAGAAGATGGATAGGCTGTTTAGTAATTCTTCGGTCTTCTGAACTCGTCAATGATCGAGGAAAAATCCTTCTGCGAAGGAACTTTGATATCCTTTCCCTGCATGACTCTCTTCGATGGGGAACTGCCCAAATGTGCTTGCAGAACTCTTTGAGCAGTTTCATCCCTTCCCCTTCTCGATTTTCTTCTTCTTCATCTTCTCCTGCCTCTAGATCTCCCCTTCTGAACCTCAAACTCATCAATGACTGGAAAAGGGAGATGGTTTTCTAGTAAGAATAAGTCCCTGTAACCAAAGCTGAAACATGACTATTCATCCTTTCTAGTAAGAATCGTCATACGCAAGAGGCAGAAGATGAATTGGAGGATGAAACAACCGTCAAGAAACATCATTTGGGTGAATTGTTCGTCTTCCAAACCTTCTGTTGAATCTTCAGCATAGTATTGCCCCGCTTCATTGGACACCTCTGCCACTTTGTCATACAAATCTTCAACCAGTTCTTCACTCTGTTGGACAAACTGGCGTGCCATCATGAGCTTGATATTCTCCATCTCTTTGAGCTCTGGCTTCCCATGGTGATAGGGACCAATGGAAACCATCAAGGGATCGTAGCAATCCTTGTTCACCTCAATCACACTAAGCATCCGTGGAACCTTCGGAATATTTGGCCCTCGGAATTGGCTGTTCGTAGTCTCTTTCCCTTCACCCTTCATTATGGATTTAAACAACTCTTCGTTGCTACGAGGAGTAATTGAACCTGCAATTTCCTCAATTGAAATTTCTAGTTGTTTGGCCATTAGAACTACAGACTAGTACACTAATTTTAGGATTTCGTATGTATTCCTGATGCATATCAACAGATCAATACGGATCTATTAGTACATATATTCAAGTACCTTGTAGCAAGAAACAAGAATCCTAGCTTACTTGGACAGTGAGCTTTAGTACTTTTAACTATTTTAATTTCTCTTTTGGAAAACATATGTGATCTTTAGAGCTTAGATAGAGATTTTTTCAAAGCATTTTAAAAGCTTTATTCCTTATGAAAGTTGGCCGACTAACATGCCCGAATTAGGTCTAGAAAATCTCTGTTCAAGATTATTCGTTATTTTCCTAGTTTTTTTGGATTCATTTTCACGTTAGGTTTTGAGAATTTTAATCTGATTTAATTTTAATTAGCTAAGCTAGCTTAGCCATTATTTAAATAGCTTTGTAGCTTAATTATTTTTCAAAATTATTTAAGATTCATTATTAAAAATTTATTTTGAAAGAATAGTTTACTCTACCGCTTAAGATTGTAATTTTAGAACTTGGATAATTCTACTTAATATTTTAATTGCTATACGCTGGTGTGTTACTAAAAATCCAAGATAAATTCTAGTTATTTTACCCATACCTACGTAGTTAGTTAGTTACATAGATATCCGCTCTCCCTTCTCCGTCTTTAATTCAAGGCGAACCGTAAGCCGGCAAAAGTCGGCCTCGCCTTCTCGTAGATGGTGTTACCGAGAGCAGCGAATTGTTAGGAGAGAGAGAAAAAAATTAAATAATTAATTATTGGTGACAATCTGATATATCTATACACGTTGCTGTATATAGAAAAGATCACGACTGAGTATTTAATGATATAATAAATGGGTAGATAAAATCACGACTGAGTATTTAATGATATAATAAATGGGTAGATTTAGTCACAAGAAAGTGTCTTACACAACTTTTTAATTGCGCGAGCACCACTTTTTCAAAACATGTAAAACATGCATTAGCAATTTTTTAATTAAAAAAATATAAAATACAACGTAAAAATACTAAGACGCCTCCATGATCCTCTTAATTACACAATACTCCTGTAAAAAATACCAAATACCC
>Ga0307510_10000382_pt1 | contig 41979 bp, 50 predicted proteins | sample 12_EM_MG_FD_207224 | JGI IMG/M metagenome (GOLD analysis project Ga0307510, IMG submission 207224) | Populus trichocarpa ectomycorrhiza microbial communities from riparian zone in the Pacific Northwest, United States - 12_EM | ecosystem: Host-associated > Plants > Roots > Unclassified | place... | reverse complement strand
ATAAGTTGTAGTGTGACATGCAAAATGCAGCAAAGAAAAAAAAAAAAAAGGAAACATACTGTAGACCACACATAGTGGCTGTGCAGAGAGCATAGATCAGGTTCAATATAGAACCTGTGCACACACATGGGGTCCAGCTGTGGCAGCTTGACGGCAGCACCTCCGTGTTGGTCAAAGAGGGGGTGGTGACTGAATGCAGAGGAGCAGTGGCAGCTGGTCAGCAAAACAAAAAAGTTGAGTAAGAGAGATGTACTGGTGAGCATGAGGAGACAGCCTGTAGTGTCCGGACACCATTTTTCCATCTTATTGCTATCTCTCATGTCTCATCACCTAACCAATTACCTAAACTATTACCTGACTTGTGCACCTGACTTGGTGCCACATGACTGGGGAGTATGTGACTGCTCCTACAACCCCATAACTGACCACCAGATCTTGACCATAGACTTCTCACATGACCAGGCATGTGACCTGTCATGTGATACCATGTGACTTATCATGCACCTGACCAGTTGGGTGCCAGACCCAGTGACCGTACTCTGACATGTGACTTGGCTTACCATATTTAGCCTAACTGACCATATACGATACTGGTGGCTTGTGCAGCCATGCTGACTCTGACTGACTCCTGTGTGCAGCCTTGATAACTCCTTCTGACTGAGTACTGTACAACTCTTACTGACTCCCTTGGCTGCTTACTGTACGAATGACTGATCGCTTACTGTACTATGACTAGGTCATACAACGTGTTAAGGGCCAAGGACCCTAAGGTGCGATGTGCACAGGTTTGTATAACAGCGGCGGGACTTGTACTTCAAGGGATCGCAGGTAGCGAATGCTGGCCCTTGGATGCACTGATATGACGGGTCTGCACGCGTGCAAGACACTAGTGGGGATAATGAAAGATGTAGAGAAGAGTCTCGACGATGTTCGAGACGACTTAGAAGGGATGGGGGTGAGAACTGAAAGCGCAGTGGAAGCTACAACACTTGGGATTAAACCAAGTCAGGCTTAAGGCCCAACTCTAGGAAAACACGAGGTTTTATATACATGTGAGGAGGCTGTATGACTAAGGCCTAATACGACGAGTACTTGTACTAGTAACGAGTCATAGCTCAAAAAGATGGAGTCATACATTGTGGAACTGACTCACGCGTGAAGGTAACAAGAAGGGAGTCAGTATGAGTCGTAAAATGAGGCTATGAGAAAAGTATAGTAAGCGGGCCGAGAATCCGGAAGTGAGGCTGAGGTAAGCGAATAGAGACGAGTCAGGGGTAGGGATAGGGTCATGTGAGGTCAGGTGAGGGAGTATCAGGTGATGTGCAGGTGACTTGGGAGCAGGTGATATAGGACAAGTGACTTTGAGGAGCAGGTGACTGAGATGGCATGTGACTGGTCATGTGGGTGGTCAGGTGACTAGTCAGGTGATTGGTCATGTGATCGAGATGGATGGGTGGTTGGTCACGTGATGGGAAAGGCTTAGTAAGCAGGTGGAAAATGAAAAATGCACCCTGCGTAAACCCAAGAATGTAACACAACGACTCATACTGACTAGTACCAGGTAGTATATAAGACCTGTACTTATGGACAGTCAAGCCTTAAGCTTAACTTGAGTCTTGCAATCCTATCAATGTTACCCCGAACTCCCTTGTCTGTGTCTTTCCTCTCAACTTGTGAACCTTCTATCTTTGCGTCTCTACCTCCATCAAGGGTAGAGGACAACTCTTAGAACTTGCGTTACAAGACAGATACCTAGGTTGGCATACTAAGGGCGTTAGCCCAAGTACTTGTGAACTGACACATGCACACGCTGCTCATACCTTACTCGTGCACAACCAGAAGACACACGACTCACCGCACCCAACCGACTCAAGGACTGGTAGCTCGGGGCACCAGCCCGACTACTGCAGGAGGCCCTATCGCTTCACCAAGACACGCGCAGAAGCCAGACAGTGCTAGAGTGCATGCAGGTGTTGTGCACCTATAAGCACAATCCACGGCTGGCTAGGAGCCACCACACAGCCCATACAACAGACAGGACAACAATGCAGTGACCAGTAACATTGTCATGGAAAGTGCAGGGAGCGCTGTCGTCACAGGAGTTGAACACACAGATTGCCTGGGTACCATTGTAGCATGTGCTGCCGACATCCTATAGTGGTCCTGGATGGCTTTAGGCAAGTTGGACATAGCGAAATCTTGCTGAACACGATGTTGAAAATCGCACAGTGTCAAGAGGTTAGCATTGAGCTGCCACTCTGGGTGGGAGCACATCTCCTGTTCCATCTGGTTGGTCTCCCAGAGTGTAAACATGCCTTAGCCAATGATACACCACAACTTGTCCAAATAAGTGTCGTCGCAGATAATCTTGGAGGAGAGTATGAACACAGAAATAAATAAGCGGTGTCCCAATAAACCCTTAGCTGCTGTGAATATCACCGATTGGTGGAGCATGTCCAATGAAGGGTGTAGGCAGTGGAGTGGCAACTGGGGAGTACAGGTAGTCGAGGTAGCACACCACGCAAGAGGGTTGGGGCACAGGAGATGGTTAGGGCGAAGCATACAGAACAAAGGGGGGAGGGGGAAGTAGACTTATATATTCAAACCCCCACAAAAGGCGCGACCTCCTTGTCATAAGGTTTGTGGACTGCCAATATGCATGGAGGTGGTGGGTTATGAGACCTCTGAGGCTGTGACAATGTCAAACATGGAAAGAAAGCAAGCCAGTGTGGGACAGTTCCACGCTTGAGGGGGGGGGTAGGGGGGACAGGTCTGGATGCGGAAAAAAAAAGTAAGCCGCCAACAGAGGGTTCAGGACTGGTCAGGACACAAAAAAAAGGTGGCTGAGGTACTCACTTGCTCAAGTGGGGCTGCTCAGTACACAGGGAAAAGGGAACTGGCAAGAAGGGGGAGGCTGCAACTGGTCAGTATACTGGGAAAAAGCGAGCCAGTGTGGGGCACCCACGAATAGGACATGCATCAGGGGCGTGGCATCAGGGGAGGTTTGTTCAGGTGATGGCTGTGAACAGAGAAAAAATTCTGCTACTTACCAAATATGGAGGGGGGAGGGGGACTGGTCAGCCACAGAAAAAAAGCAACCCGAAAAAAGCGAGTAGTCAGAAAACAAAGTGAGGGAGGGAGGGGACTCACTCCAGGGGCGTCGCAGTGGCATCGCTGTGGGGTGGAGGAGTGCAGGACACTGAGCAGCAATGGGAAAAAAGTCACCTGCGAGGGAGAAAGAAATAAGCTGTGGGGAGGAAAAGAAAGGTGCAATGGGAAAACCCAACCTAGGATGAGGAAGTGACCTGTGAGCAGGGAGAAGTGACTGGTCAGAACAGAAAGCGAGCGGGCTTACTGGAGGAGGACCAGGCACTCACCCGAATGCAGCAACAAATTAGTGGCGCTCACAGGTGGGAATGGAAAAAAAAAGGTCAGCAAGAGAGAAAGAAGGACATAACAACGACAAAATAGGGGTCTCATGGGTGCGGGACACAGACAGGATTCAAGCTGGAGAGGCATTAGCAAGAGGCGACGGCAAGAGAGGGACACTCACTGAAATGCCACAATGAGATCGTGCAGCTCATGGTTGTGGCTCTGGGGCGAGGCACAGTTGCGATTTGAGCACATCAGCAGCAAGCGATAGCCACAGAGAGGGACAGTTACCTGAATGCAGCAACAAATTAGCGGTGCTCACAGGTGGAAAGGGGAAAAAAAAACGGCCAGCAAGAGAGAAAGAAGGACATAGCAACAACACACCAGCAACAAAATAGGGGTGTCATGGGTGCGGGACACAGATGGGATTCAAGCTGGAGGGGCATCAGCAAGAGATGACGGCGAGAGAGGGAACTCACCGAAACGCCGCAACAAGATAGCGCAGCTCATGGTCATGGCTCTGGGGTGAGGCACAGTTGCGATTTAAGCACATCAGCAGCAGGTGATGGCCACAAAGAGGGACAGTCACCTGAACGCAGCGACAAAATAGTGGTGGTCACCAGTTAGGCGCAGCTGGGATTCGGGGCGCAGGCACGATTCAGGCCAGAGAATGTGAGTAAGAGGTGATGGCCAGAAAGACAGGCACTGAAGGGTGTCGTACAGCACACTCTTTGGGGACAGTGAGGCAAGGGCCACAAGGCACAGGAGCAATTCAGGATGAGGCAATAACCATGAATAAGTTAGAAAGAATTTTGTTCTTCCTGTGGCATCTTCCACACACTTTGGTAACAGTGCCAAACAGGGCAGTCGCACACCAAACCTGGGCATCGTGGGCAGCAAGTACTGCCGAAAGAGGCTTGGGAATCCCCCCAAAAAAGAGACCATCCTTAATTCAATAGAGGGAATTATTCCAAAATAAAGCTACTTATTCACTATTGTCCTCATTGCTTGTATTACCATCATTGCCCTCATCACCTGTGGCATCTGCATCACCCACATCACTCTCAACACCGGCACCTGTCCCACTATTACTGTTAAGGTCCAAGGGCCTTAAAGATGCGATGTGCGTGGTTTGGTTTGGTGACGACTGGGATTGCTCAGTGGGTTGTCCTCCTGATGCAATGATCATGTGAGTAGCACAGTACCGGTTGGCTACACAGTATAACAAGCAAGTCCCCGATGATAAGGGCGACTCCTGAGTGTTCTGATAGAAGATGAGAGGGAGAGCTTCAAAGGGAGGTTTGAAGCAACTGAGGGTTCGGGCTGTTTGACTCTGAGAGTCCTGGGTGGAAGCTACAAGTCTTGGATTGAAAACCAAGTTAGGCTTAGGGCCTAACTACCAAAAGTACAGGCACTTATATACAAGTGAAATGTAACGGGTCACAGGAGTCACAAATAATAGGGTCATGTATAGTGAGGTCATATCATGAGCTGGCAATGAGCTGGCAATCTAAGTATAGCTCCATCATGAGCTGGCGGTCTATAGATTAGTGCATCATGAGCTGGCAGTCCATAATAGGTTAGGTAGGAATGCTGCGGACTGCGGAGCAGTAGCATGTGATGATTGACTGTGGATTGGTCAAGTGACTCATCAGGTGACTAGGTGTCGGTCTGAGTGGCACGTGAGGGAACAAGTGGGGAATGAGTGACCAAGAGCGCAAAATGAGTAGGCAGGAAAGGTGGAAAATGAAAAATAGGGGGCCAGGATTGTAACAATTACCATCACTGATGTCATCCATGCTGTCATGGTCTCTGGCCTTGCCTTTACCCTTGGCACGTCCTTGCCCAGCATGGTTGCTCTTGGGGTTCTGCTGGTACCCCCACTAGTTGTTAAAGTGCTTTTGAAGGTACACTTTAATGGGCCAGTCACCCACATAGCGCTCAAAAAATGAATCCTTCTCCTTAAGCTACAAAATGCAAGTCAGTTTGCAAGGATCAGATGGAAAAGATGGAAAAAGTACATACCATAGTAGCAATATGAGCCAGCTTGTTTATGTCTTGATTAGACCAACGGGTGTTACACTTGAGGCCCACAGCTGCAGCAAAATTTCTAACATCAGCCTATAATATGCATGATTCAGTTACAGTACACCTTGCAAGAGAAATAAAAACTCACGCAGAAGTAGAAGTATTTCTAGTATTTCATCTGGAGGCCCATTGCATTTTGAAGCTTGCCAATTTTGGCTGGGCATTCAACCCAAGGTTCATCCTTGCGGGACTGAGCAGCCGCTGCATCTCGAGCATCTTGGAGCTCTTGCCTTGCAATATTAAGCAGAGCTGGAATATATATATATTTAATAGTTGAGGCATTGACAAAACAACTTGAAGTACCCACCACAGGCAATTGCCAAGTCAGCAGAAAGCTCACATTCCCTAAATGTTTCTATCACCAGGTTCGGATCCTGAGGGACCTCAGCAGCAGAAGCAGCAGAAGCTGCATTGCCTGTCAATGCACAGGTGATGACAATGGTGGTGGTGACACACAGGTGACAACAACAAGCAGTGACACATGGGTGACAACAACAATAGCAGTGACAAACAGGGGATGCCAATGGCGGTGGTAAGCTGTTGGTCATGACTGATAGTAGCAGATGGGCATACCTTCATCCAGGGCACAGACAAGAGGTTGGGCATGCGGGTGCCTCACCGAGATTGGGGCAGATGCAGAGGCCAGGGTAATGGTTGCAGGAGAATGGTTCTCCTTACCTACAGTGATGCACTGCTTAGGGGCAGCCTTCTGGCCAGGAGCCTTTGCTGTGGGGTTCTTTGCCACAGACTCCTTCGCTGCAGACTCCTTCACTGTAGATGTCTTCACCATAGACGTCTTTGCCGTCGAGTTCTTTGCTGTCAAGTTCTTTGCTGTCAAGTTCTTCACCGTCAAGTTCTTCGCCATAGACTTCTTTGCCATCGACTTCTTTGCCGTCAACTTCATCGCTGCAGACTTCTTGGCAGATATGGATTTGGCACCCATTAAGAACTCTATTGAAGAGTCAGACTGTGAGCCAAAACGGAGAAATTTGAAAGTGGGAGAGACATACCGATGAGGGTGATATATGATGGGTTGAATAAAACCAAATAACAATGTGAGACAAGTCCAGATGGGCCCAGGGTGAGATGGGTAACAACCCAATGACATAGCAATGCACGACTTTATGTCGCGTCCATCTCACCAGGCCTGTCACCAGTGTCAGTCACGATGACCCCCTACCTCATAAAAAAAATCCTGCTGACAAGATGTGAGAGCCATCTCATCATCAAGGCGATCAAGTTGCTGCTGCAGCAAGTCAATTGATGAATGGGGTCAGCAGACAGTCGATCGTGAGCTTGAGGACTTACCTTACCACCACCGGTCACAATGACCCCCTACTCCATGAAAAAATCCCACTGACAAGATGTGAGAACTGTCTCATTGTCAGGGCAATCAAGTCACTGCTGCAGCAAGTCAATTGGTGAATGGGTCAGCAGATAGTCGATCACAAGTTTGAGGACTTATCTTACCACTGCCAGTCATGATGGCCCCCTACCCCATGAAAATCCCACTCTTAAGATCTGGGATCGACAAGGTGATCAAATTGCTGCCACAACAAGTCAATTGGTGAATAGGGTCAGTAGACAGTCAATCGCAAGCTTGAGGATGGGAGGAACAAGTTGAACTTTCCTTGGCACCACCAGGAAACAGGAAACATACTAAAAGTCATGTGACCGTGGGTCCGCTGCCATTTCACATTGCCTTGTTCACCCCAAACGTTAACCACCATTCACTGGAACTAATACTCCTTTACATTCTTGATGTCCTGGATTCCAGTTTCTACACAATATATTCAGATCATGGGTCATGAGACGTCTGATTTGAGATGGTGGTAGCACTGGCACTGTGCTGCTCACTCACACCAACCCCCCCGACGTTCATCTTCGTCAATTTCAAGCCCTTCACAGCCCTCTTGTAGGGGTTTTCCATGTAAGTTTTTTGCATTCTGCACCAACTGGACATCCACATAACTTCGTCTTAGCACACTCTGAATCCTTCTCCCACCAATCACCCTGGATCATTGTGTCAATGCCAACACCAAGGAAAAACGTTGTCAGGCCATGCCCTTGCTGCAATTGTCTACTGACCTGATGGCCACTACAGAAGCACATGAAAGCCATGAGAGCTGGAGCTGAAGCTGAAGCTGAAACCCAAGCCCAAGCCCAAGCTGAAGCCCAAGCCCAAGCCCAAGCCCCTCCACCTCCCAAGTGGCATCACATCGCCAATTTTCAGGCTGATGCTGGCTCTTCCTCCAGTGGCCATCCCCAATTGCATGCACCCTTGTTTGACCTCGATCCACCAGCAGATTTGGGTCTACTTCAATCGCCAGAGGATGCTCATACTGTGCCTTCCCATTGCTTCGTCGATGAAGTCCTTCTGGATCTTCATGCTCAGATGCATCGAATTACTAATAAAACTGATGACAAGAGTTCTGAAGACACTCTCAAGGGTGATACAGACTCTGTTGATCCTGGAATTGATGACTTCTGGAATGGAGAGGATGTCAACACAGAAGGCAAAGTGGACCCATGTGAGGGCATCATCTCGAATTGGGATATGTTGGATGAAGAGTTCATTGCAGAGGCAGAGGGACTTGGTAAGTTTGAGCATTCTTTATTGTGTACTCTGACTTACCGGTGTTTTTGTGTTTAGGCAAGTTTTCTATCTTGGGCCATGATCTGGATATCCTGTGTCTGTTTGCAATGAAGATGAGGAACAATTTAACTGCCTTGGCCTTTGATGAAATGGTGTATAATTTTTCCAAGGCAGGCATGTTGAATTTTGCCAAGATACGATCCCATGTTTGGTATCTCTCCTGCTTCAAGCCCATAGAATTTGCATGCTGTATCAATTCATGTATCTGCTATGCTGGTCCATATGCTGAACTTGAAGAATGCCCGAAGTGCAAAATGTCGCGTCTGGATGGGTCTGGCTGAGCAAGGCGAATGTTCTCTTATATGCCCCTTATCCCTCGTCTCCGCGTGTTGGTATCAAATCGCACCTACACCACTTGCCTCCAGTACCATGCCAATGAACATGCAAAGACCTGCATGTGCACCCCTGGAATGACAACAGATATTTTTGATGGGCTCCATTATCGCTTGCTCCTTGGAGAGCGCATTGTTGTTAGAGATCGAACTCTAACCCACCATTACTTCTCAGATCATTGTGACATTGCACTTGGCTTCGCCACTGATGGCTTCGCTCCATTCAAAAAGTGGAAGCATACCGTGTGGATCCTCCTTGTTTTCAATTACAATCTCCCCCCAGATGAATGCTTCAAGAGGGACAACATCCTTTGTGTTGGGATAATACCTGGTCCAAAAAAGCCATGGAATGCAGACTTGTTCATCCATCTGCTTGTGCAAGAACTGCTTGAGCTTGCAATTGGTATGCCCACATATGATGCCCTCTCAAGCCGCCACTTTGCCCTCCATGCCTATCTTATCATAGCCTTTGGTGATATCCCCGCTGTTTCTATGATCATGCACATGAAGGGACACAATTCCCTGTGTCCCTGTTGAATGTGTGAGATCCGAGGTATTCGCATCCCAAACTTGCAAAACAGGATGCTCTATGTACCGCTGTCCTGCTGTAATCGTCCCAAGCCAACCAATGTTGTCAAGTATTGTCCAGAGAGGTTACCGCTACGCTCACACGATTCCTTTATGGCGCAGGCCAACACAGTGGAGTCCGCGCCCACAGAAGTGCAGCAAGAGAAGCTTGCAAAGGCATATGGCATCAAAGGGGTCCCTCTTCTCAGCACTCTTGGGTCTCTGAGGTTTCCCCAGTCGTTTCTGTACGACTTCATGCACCTGATCTGGGAAAACCTCATCCCAAACCTTGTTCTCTTCTGGTCTGGTTGCTACAAGGGAATGGATAAGGGTCAGCCCTATGTCTTGAATCCAGATATTTGGCAAGTCATTGGCACTATGTCCGCAGAAGCTATGAAGATGATGCCTTCATCATTTGGTGCAGCCATCCCCAACCCAGCAAAGGACTGTTCATATTTCATGTCTTTGACATGGTCTGTGTGGTCTCTGTTCATTGCCCCTACCGTTCTTCAAAATTGCTTTCCTGAAGAGTGTTATTAAAAACATTTCTGCTCCCTTGTTGGAATACTCAATCTGTGTCTTCAATTCGAGATCAGCAAGAAGGACATCAACAACATCAAGTCAGGAATTCGTAAATGGGTGGTCGATTATAAGTGGTATATCCCCCCCCTCCCCTTTGTTTCTGAAAAGTCAAACGCTGATACGATCCACGCATCCAGCCTCTACTACCAGCACAACCCCGAACGACTCCCAGTGTGCCCACTCACAATACATGCCCTCCTCCACATTCCTGACCAAATCAGATGGATGGGTCCATGTTGGGCAACATGGGCTTTCCCCATCAAGAGGCAATGCAGGTACTTCCAACGTAGCATCCAGAGTCAACGAAACCTGTATGTGAACATGGACTGACACCTTACTGACCTGTCGCAGCTCCGTCAGGTCAAAATTTTATACAACCTTACTGATAAGCAGCTTGGAAAGCCTCCCAAGTATTCCTCTTCACAAACAAAGAGGCTTGAGGATTGTAAGTCATGTCTCGGCACCTTCACCATAATCTAAAGACTATTCCTTGCAGATCCACAATACAAACTTGTGGCTCTGAGCCAAGTGGGTACCCTTAATAAGGCCATTTGCAAGGTCCTCACGAACAGCTTGGTGATGTGGTTCAGTGTCTTTCCAAGGGTCACCAGGAAATATCTTCCAGAGGATGTTGAGCAGTGGGGCAAACTCCGTCGTCTTGAGGGTGGAGACATCATGCATACATATAAAATTGTCTCCAAATGCATGGACGGCTGAGATGTGACTTTCATCTGTGTGCATGATCTAATTGTCACATGTGCTCAGGAAGTTATTTAATTCTATCTTGGCCCAATAGTATGAGCAACTTGTTGATTGAAACCAGTGCCATCGGAACCATTCAGAAGTTCTCAAGCCTCAAACATTCTTTGGGCAACTTCTGTACATTGTTGTCATCCCAATTCCCAAATCCACTGAACTTCAAACCAAGAAGCCTGAGAATGTTTGTCTTGCAGTCATCCGACAAGTTCATACTATTTTACCTAACGCCCATGAGATGCTGCCAATTCTGTATTACTCACAGACTGGGCACTTGGACCCTGCTGACATCAAGTCCATTCAGTGCATCATCAGCCATGTTGTTATGTTCTTGGGCCTACACAGGGTGCATTTTTCATTTTCCACCTGTTTACTAAGCCTTCCCATCACGTGACCAACCACCCATCCACCCGATCACATGACCAATCACCTGACTAGTCACCTGACCACCCACATGACCAGTCACATGCCATTTAAGTCACCTGTCCCATATCACCTGTTCCCAAGTCACCTGCGCATCACCTGATACTCCCCACCTGATCTCACATGACCCTATCCCTACCCCTGACTCGTCTCTATTCGCTTACCTCAGCCTTGCTTCCGGATTCTCGGCCTGCTTACTATACTTTCTTCATAACCTTGTTTCACGATTCATACTGACTCCTTTCTTGTTACCTTCACATGTGAGTCAGTTCTGCAGTATATGACTCCATCTTTTGGACTATGACTTGTTACTAGTACAAGTACTCGTCGTATTAGGCCTTAGTCATACAGCCTCTTCACATGTATATAAACCCTTGTGTTTTCCTAGAGTTGGGCCTTAAGCCTGACTTGGTTTAATCCCAAGTGTTGTAGCTTCCCCAGCCTTTCTCAAAGTCATCTCAAACGTCGTTGAGACTCTCCCCTTATCCTTCCTCTCACTTTACCAAGCACTTTGCTTAGGCGCAGTTAGCAACTTGCGCACTCTTCATCTACCTGTCCGCTAGAGAACCACTGTTCGAGACCAGCTGTAGGTCACAGTAATTGCTGTGCCCTCTACTGGACTAGCGCATCCCAACATCGTCATCGCCGTTGTGCACGTGTGCAAACGAGCCACCCCAGCAGCATCCTAGGGCCAGTGTTCGCTACCTGCGATCCCTAGACGTACAAGTCCCGCCGCCGTTATACAAACCTGTGCACGTCGCACCTTAGGGTCCTTGGCCCTTAACACATGTTGGGGACTGGGGAAAATGGGGGTTGATTGACTGCAGTGGCCTGCTGGTGCATGTGGTATTCGCTGAAGCAGACTAGCCATTGGCAACAATACAGAGTGAGTGAGCCTTGTATAAATGCACTCACTCTGAGAGTATTTGCCTGTGTTGGTGCACGTTGCATCGTGCATTGTTTGGTATGCTGAGCACTGTCATTATGTACATCGAGCGCTTGCGTGCCTGTATTTTAGACAACACCTTGCCTCTCTCATCCTACCATGCCTGCCTTCCTCATCTCTCTCTTCATGTGCATTTGTTTCATTCAAGTTATCATCTTTGCCATCCGTTACCTGCACGTTGTTGCTCACTTCTTGGGTCCACAGGCTTGGGATTTCATTGGTGTAGTTGTGCTAGATCTGGTGGACTTGTTGCATGAGCTTGCTGCTGACCGCTCTGCCAGGTGTATTTTGATCTTTTTTTCATTTTTACTGCTGCTGATAATCTCTAGAGCGAATGTAATGTTTATGTATCTCATGGACAATATATGCGTTGGCCTTAACAATGCCAAGTTTGCCTGCCTCAAGACCACAATAACACAGATCCCCCTGGTCGTGGTGGAAGTTTTTTGTTATGGGGTTGTGATGCGTTGGTTGGACCACACGGTAAGTGCTCTGTTTCTGTTTTCTTGAAGTATTTGCTGACTGTCACATAGCGGGTTGCTTTGATGGGCAACAGGCTTGCTTAGGCGGCAATGGCGGCAGAACATTTATGGCAGTGGCGATGATGAGCCCACAAATGTATATACACTAACTAACCAGCACTGTGGATGGTACATATAGGAACATGCAACATTTATTTCCTTCCTCAAATACCATGAAAATCACATCATATTTCGGAATTGTACTCTGAGCATCTTCAAGTTGGGTATGGCGGCAGCACATCCATGGCGACAGCGATGTGCAGGTGACAGGCGTTGCTTGTGGGCACCATGCAGCCGACAGCGACACAAATGGTGACGCGCAGGCAACAGTGATGTGCAGGTGATGGGCACTGCTTGGGGGCACCATGCGGCCAACAGTGATGTGCAAGCAATGGTGACATGTGGTCGATGGTGATGTGTGGGTGACGGGCATTGCTTGGGGGCACCATGTGGCCGACGGCGATGCAAACGGTGATGCGCAGGCAATGGTGATGTGTGGGTGATGGGCACTGCTTGGGGGCACCATGCGGCCAATAGTGACATGCAAGCGATGGTGATGTGCAGTTGATGGTGACGTGTGGGTGACAGGAATCGCTCGTGGGCACCACGCAGCTGATGGTGATGCGCGCAAGCAATGGTGACATGTGGCCAATGGCAGCATGCAGGTGACAGCCATTGCTTGTGGGCAGTGTGTGGCTGACGGCGACGTGCAAATGATGGCGACATGCAATGTGCAAGCAACAGCAGCAGCAATGATGGGGTATGTAGATTTTTGAAGAGTCTAAGCTTGTGTGATTTCAGTCAAATTTCAGCATCTTTTCAATGCTTCATCATACTGGTCTAGTTGGTCTGATTTTCAGTCAAAATTCATTGTCTTTTTTCAGCATCTTTTCTTCTGAAAAAAGTGTCCAAATATTTCAGATAAAAAATATATGAAATTCAGTCATTTGGTATTTTAACATCTGAATTTCAGTAGCTCTAGAGTTTACAGTGATCATACTGAGAAACATATTAGCCACCCCTTGACAGAGTTACAAACTATCACTCCTCATATTGGGGCCTTTAATAAATTCTTTTGGAAATACTGTACTTTGATCACAATCAACAGTATTCTAGAAGACTATAGAGGCATTACCCATCATAGTGATACTAGAACTCCTTGTCTGGTTAAAGTGTATACAATTTTCTACAGTTGGGATAACCCCAGTTACACTGTCACTCTTGCATGAGCTCTTGGGATATCATCCTTGACAACTTCACACCAGCACAACAACTAGACCTCACAGAACCTGAACAAGACTATCTTCCAGTTTATGCCACAGATGCTTTTGCCGCCGATTATGATGACTTCTGTTGTATCTTTGCTTGTTTTCTAACACCAGGAATTTGGTGTAAAGAAGTAGGAACCCCCTGGAAATTTACATCAAACAACAAAGAACTTGTCACAAGGAAATTCTGATTCCTTGTTCTCCACCTAGACAAAGTCAACAATTTTGACTTTATACAATGAACCACTACCTTTCACAGTAAACAAATCAAGTGGGATACCACAGACTCCACATGGAAGTACCTCAATAATTGCAAAGTACACTTCCAAAGCCCTAGCACTTCTGAAGCAGAAGAAACCATGATTCCTGGGGAATTCAAGAAAGAAAGTTCAGACACAACTGAATACAAGTCAAACCCCAGTACACCCTCTACCCCAGAAGACTACAACACACTCAATGTTAGCAACTTATTACAAGAAGCCAAAACAAGAATTGTTGCTACCATCCAGAAACTCACTAGTCGCCCTAGTACCCCTAGTCCCCAAGGAACCCCATCCCATCCAGCAAGTACGCTTCCTGGAAGCTCCAGACTTTCAATACCAGAAGAAAGTTCACTTCCTACTCCACCTGTGTCCAAGGGCAAAGGAAAAGAAGAACCATTACCCCAGACCTTTGCCAGCTCTTCAAGATCCTTGCAAGCCACTCCAGTACCCACCGCAACCCAGCCAGAGGCACCACAGATACCGCAAGGAAACCCCAAGGGAATACCACCACAGATCCCTCCTCACTGGCCATGTTCAGGACATTCAGTGTTACGATCCTGAGCCCTATTTTTCATTTTCCACCTTTCCCGCCTACTTGTTTTGCACTCTCGGTCACTCATTCCCCACTCATTCCCTCATGCGCCGCTCGGACCGCCACCCAGTCACCTGACAAGTCACCTGATAGGTCACTTGACCATTCCGCAGTCACATATCACATGCCACTGCTCCGCAGTCCGCAGCATCATCATCTAACCTGTTATGGACTGCCAGCTCATGATGTGCTGTCTATAGACCGCCAGCTCATGATGGAGCTATACTTAGATTACCAGCTCATTGCCAGCTCATGATGAACCTTACTATACATGACCCTATTATTCTGTGACTCCTGTGACCCATTACATCTCACTTGTATATAAGTGCTTGTACTTTTAGTAGTTAGGCAATAAGCCTAACTTGGTTTTCAATCCAAGACTTGTAGCTTCCACCCAGGACTCTCAGAGTCAAACAGCCCAAACTCTTAGTCGCTTCAAAGCCCCCCTTTGAAGCTCTACCCTCTCATCTTCTATCAGAACACTTAGCAGTCGCCCTTATCATCCAGGGACTTACTTGTTATACTGTGTAGCCAACTGGTACTGTGCTACTCATGTGATCATTGCCTCAGGAGGACAACCCACTGAGAAATCCCAGTCATCGCCAAACCAATCCACACACATCGCGTCTTTAAGGCCCTTGGACCTTAACACAAGTTAGGCTTTCCTATGAACTCTTGAAACACAGAGTTGTTACCATTGTGGCGACCACCCAGTCATACAGGACTCTTGACAACAAGTACCTGCAAATCTTTAGGAGACAACAAGATGATCTCCCAGCACATGTCAAAGTTAATGCATACTCTGAAGATCAGGGACAAGGACACCCCAACACCAGGTATTACGTCGATCTCCCCAAACACTCACACACTCCTATCAAATTTATCCAAGTCAACGACACTTACCTGTGGGTTGGACTTCGCTGGAAACAAGACATTTGGCAAACCAATCAAGGAGGAATACTCAAAACTCCAACAGTTGGCTGGTGGAATACCAACGATCCTCAGCACCCAAATTACAAATTCTATGCTCAAGAGGCCAGCATCCCTCTCACTATCGCAGCAGTTACCACAGCACTTCAGCAGCTTCCTACCCACCCCAATACCCCAGATCATCCAACCGCAATGGAAGGACAACTGGAAGAGATTAACGTCACTACTGGCCAAACCCAGCAAGAAGTGCAGAGGATCAACATTATCACCTCTAACAGTGCTCTTAAAGGAAACCCTCCACCTATATTCGACAGAGACAGAAACAAAACCCACAAGTTCCTCATCAATTGGGTACTATGGGTAAAAGTCAACTGAAACAATGAAATCATGAAGAACCCCCTTTCCAGGATCGTCACCATGCTCAGCTACATGGATGGCACTTGTGTAGACGCCTGGAAGGAGGAACAACTCCAGAAGCTCAAAGAAGAACAACAGGATGGAACCCCAGAAACAGATGAAACCCTCTGGGACCATTTTCTTGAAAGGTTCAATAACACCTTTACCAATCAGAACTGTCGATCCAAAGCTTACCAGGAGTTATGCAAACTCAAACAAGGAGACAGCCTTGATGACTTTTTTGCCAAATTCAAGCAACTTGCACATGAAGCAGACGTTCCCCTGGATGACAAGGGAACTATCGAAACTCTCAAACATGCTATGACTCAAGGACTCACTAGCACCATCATTATTTCCCTACCTTCGATCCTACCGCTAAGGTCCCCTGAACCTTTAACAAATGGGAAGAACAGGCCCACAAATCCCATCTCAAATGGAAGGTGGCAGCCAAGTTCACCCAAAGACGTCAGGGACTCTTCCAAGCATTCAAACTCGCCCCTAGGCAGAATAACCAATCAGGAAGAGGCGGTTATGGAAGAAACAACAACTATGGATGATGCACCACCTCTCAAGGAGGATATCATATGGACGTTAATGCTACAGTTACCTCAAACATCAATGCCACTGCTGGCAGAGGACAACAGCACTCTGAAGCCAAGAAAGCAGAACTCATGAGAAGCAATTCCTGCTTCTACTGCAAAATCAAGGGACACCAAGCCAAGGATTGTTGCAAGAAACAAGCAGATCGCGGAAACTTCAGCGGTCACCCCAACAACCCCAAAGAACCCACCAGAGCTTGCACTGCACTTACCACACCAGATTTCCAGGACCTAGACAGTGTCACTGGATTCTTAAAGGAGAACATGGACTCCTTCAATGAAGACACCAAGCTGGACTTCATCAGGAAACTTATGCCAAAGGATTTTCCTGAAGCCCAAAACTAGCTGCCTTAGTTAGGGCCTTCCGACTCAATAGTGTGATTGTAAATACATCAAATTCAATACAACTTGAAGTTCCCATTTCACACTATTGAGGGACAGCAGAAGAACAAATCTTACTTGACACTGGAGCAACAGAAAACTTTATCGACCAAACTACTGTCAATAAACTTCGCTTAGGAACCAAGAGACTCCCTTACTCACAGGCAGTATATAACGTCGATGGAACCCTCAATCGCGCAGGAACCATCGACCAGGCATGCAACCTACTTGTCACTCAGGGAAACAAAAAAGAACATGTACAATTCTTTGTCACCAATCTAGGTCACAACAGAATGCTCTTTGGTTACCCATGGTTCAAGAAATTCAAACCGGATATTGACTGGGAGAAAAACTAACTCAAGGGACCAAAAGTCCAAATCAAAACCCTACTCCATGGCACCCTCCAACAAGCAAAGACATGGCTCAAACAGAAAACACAAGACAATGAAGACCTCATTCTCGAGGCACAGGCGTGTGCTCTATGGTTGGGAGTCACTCCTTCAGAAATGAGGGAAGGCCCAGTAGAAATCAACCGCACCCACACAGCAGTCGAAATGGCCCATAAGTATGCATCAGAACATGGGAAGGAGGAAGTCACCCTCCTAGAAGAATTCAAACGTCATACGGCATTATTTTTGGATGAAGAGGCAAACAAATTCCCGCCAGCTTGCAGAGATGGAGACCACAAAATCGTACTCATGGACACTGCCCCTACCTGCTTTAATTGCAAAGCCTACCCGCTCTCAAGAGATGAGTAGGAAGTGGAGAACAAATTCATCGACAAAAATCTGGAAAAAGGCTACATCACACCCTCAGACTCCCCCTACAGCTTCTCTACCTTCATGGTCCCTAAGAAAGACTTAAAGGAGAAGAGATACATCATTGACTATCGCCCCCTCAATGCAGTCACCCAAAAGGATGTCACCCCACTCCCCAATCTCAAACAGTGTATCGAAAACTTGCAAGGAATGGAACTATTCAGCAAGTTCAACATCCGCTGGGGCTATAACAACATCCATATACAGGAAGGTGGACAATGGAAAGCCACATTCAAAACATGTTGGGGACTATTCGAACCCAAAGTCATGTTCTTTGGGATGAGTAACTCACCAGCCAGCTTCCAATGGTTCATGAATGGTATTCTTGAAGAACTATACAAATACTTCAAGAAGAAAGGCATACTCGAAATACAGCGCATCCTCCAGAACTACATGGATGATTGTGGTATAGGCACCCTCCTCAAGGACTTCAAACTTCACATTGAAATCATTCACTTCCTATTCGACTTACTTGCATGTCATGGCCTACACCTCAAACTGTCAAAATCTGTCTTCATGCAGCCACAAATGGACTTCTTAGGTGTCCGGATCTCAAAGGAAGGAGCCACTGTCAACCCAGCCAAAGTTGCTGGACTCAGGGACTACCCATGCGAACTCAAAGACAAACGACAAGTTTGCGGATTCCTAGGAGTTGCCAGCTACCATCGCATGTTCTGCCCCAACTTCTCCATCATTTCCGCACCCCTCACAGCACTCACTGGAAAAGACGTACCCTTCGAATGGGGGCCCAAGCAAATCAAGGCCCAAGACAAACTTATTACCCTAATCACCAGTGCACCCATCCTAGCCAGACCTGACCCAGACAAACAATTCAAGCTCAAAACCAACGCTTCACAAGTCGGTACAGGAGCAATTCTCTATCAACGGGACCCCCCTATCACCAAACCAGACAGTACCCAGAAACCAGGACCATGACAACTGGTGGGATTCCATTCCCAGAAATTCACCCAAACTGAGCAAAACTACCCCATCTATGACTGAGAGTTCCTCGGAGTCATGCAAGGACTCCACTGCTGGTCCCACTTGCTCAAAGGAACAACTATCCCTGTCCTGGTGTATACTGACCACACAAACCTCAGGTACTACAGAGAGCCCCGCAAAATTGGGCCATGCATTGCTGGTTACTTACCAGAACACAAGCAATATAACATCCTACTGGAGTACAAACCTGGAGCTACTAATTGAGCCGATGCACTATCTAGGCGACCCAACTATGAAGGACCAAATGAAATCAACGAAGATATCACTGTATGGCTGGACCAATATTTCTGTGACCAGCACACTTCAATCTGCATATTTGACATGGACAGCATAGGAGACAATTTGGACTCAAGAGTCAAATTAGCGCAATATCAAGAACAAAGTAAACTCAAGCAATGGGCACCAGTTCACAACCTATCCCTATTGGATGGCACTCACTGGTACCATGGAACAGCACTTGTTGTCATGGCAGACAATGACCTTAGGAGGGGAGTAACATCCCTTTTTCACAACCATGAAACTGCTGGACATGCTGGAATTACCAAAACCCTCCAACTTATTTCACCCTACTACTGGTGGCCTGGAATGAAAATCTTTGTAACTGAATACATCAAAGGCTGTGCTACCTGCCAAATGACTAAAGTCAACACTCATCCTGCTCATCCCCCTATGTTCCCAATCACCCCAGCTGAAAACACTTGACCTTTCGAAACTGTTGCCATGGACTTTATCACCAAACTACCCCTATCAGGAGGATACGACACCATCCTTATGATCACTGATACAGATTGCTCAAAAGCATCTGTCTTTATCCCCTGTAATGAAGCAATCAACTCAGAAGGAGTCGCTCTACTCTACCTAAACAACATCATTCCACACTACGGCATACCTCACAAGATAATCTCGGACCATGATGTCCGATTCATATCCAAGTTCTCAACAGAACTATGCCGCATCCTGAATATCCACCAGAACATCAGCACAGCCTATCACCCTCAGACAGACGGAGCCAGTGAATGAACTAACCAAACCCTTGAACAGTACCTTCGTGTATTCTGTGGCACTCAGCAGAACAACTGGCATGCTTGGTTACCTCTCGCTCAGTATACTAAGAACTCCTGGCCCTCCGCTACAACCAAGAAAACCCCATTCGACCTACTCATCAGTTACACCCCACAAATACATCAGCCAACCAGAAAGACAGACATCCCATCCCTCGAACAACGACTCTTGTCCATCGATGAAGCCAGGAAAGCCGCCCAAGAGGCACAACGTAAAGTGCAAGAATCCTGGATCAAAGAACGTCCACACCATTTACCATTCCCTGTCAAATCCAAAGTCTGGTTAGAAGGAACAAACCTACAACTCCCAAGTAACATCACACCCAAGTTATCACCAAGGAGATACGGACCTTTCGAGGTAGTCTCCCAAGTATCCAAAGTCGCATACAAAATCAAATTACCCCCTACCTGGAAAATCCATGATGTCTTCCACGCGTCCCTGCTTATGCCATACAAAGAAACTGATCAACACAGCCCTAACTTCCTGGAACTGCCACCTGACATTCTAGAAGGCGAACTGGATTGGGAAGTCGAGCAGATACTCAAAGAACAACTATTCGGTTGTTGGAAGAAGAAGCAATACCTTGTGCACTGGAAAGGATACTCGCCAGCTTATGATTCCTGGGTTAACTCCAAGGATCTCCACGCACTGGAGTTACTAGTGGACTTTGAAAGTCAACCAAGCAGTATAAGAACCCTTGGAATCTCAGACAACACTCTCAACCCTGAACCACCATGTTCTCAGTTAACCATGAACTCCCCAGCACAGGATTTGCTACCTCTACCGTCTTCACCCTGGGCACCGACAATGGAATCATCCTCATCTGCATGCACACCGACAACAATCAACTCCACTTCTTCGGAACCTTCGTCCAACGTGGACACTTTGACATCCAATTCCACTGGACCACTTGGCGACCAAGAGAGACCCTTGACGCCATCAATATCAACCACAAAGCAGTTGTGGTCCCAGTTGATAATGAAGAGCCTATTCTCAGGATTCCCGTCGAATATGAAAGGTTTCCATTTACTCCCCAACCCCCCCAGTACCATCCCCAAAACCCTGCCAACCACGTCATTCCTGTTAGCACTACTAGTGAGAGTAGCAGCAACAAAACAGCATCTACCCCTGGAGAACCAGAAGCAACCCCACTCCACGTCACCAACCCCAACCCTCTTACCCCCACAGAAGAGACAGAAGATGATAACCAGTCTGAACAGTACACCGACACCAGACTTCTCAACCCAGACCACCATCTCCATATCGCTCAAGAAGAAGTGTGAGGAATGCATCAAGGATATGGTCAGGCTCAGCAACAAGTGGACCATCTTCAATAATCGGTTCAAGAACATCACAGTCGCCAGAATGTTCAGAAGAAAAGACAGCAATACCACCCTCTACCTCTACCACTTCCACTGATGCCTCTATGACATGGTCACCAAAGAACTCCTCCAAACAATCGTTAAAGAATGTCTTCAGAAGAAGAAGACTACTCTCCCCTTCGGAACACTTTCCCCTCATTACCACACCCTGAAGGAACAGACATTCCTCAAAGGACTCCAGACACTCCTAGAGATTGCAAAAGAACTATAAGGAGCAAGTCACCAGTATTCATATCCAGTCCCACCCCTTCAGGAGGAGGAGGAGGATCTATCACCACCATTCCAGAAGCACCATTATCAGCCCCAGTCACTGCACCACTACTGTCCGCTCCAGCCATTGCACCGTTACCCCCTGTCGGACCAGCACCAGTCATCTGCCCCTTTATCCACCCATCTTCATCCTTACCTAGGGAAGTCATACCATTACCTCCAATCACGCCAGCCATACCATTGTTTGTAGAACCATCACCCTTCGTCACTATCCCCTTTTCTCCAAGCCCACCACCTGTGGAACCCTTGCCATTCGTCCTGTTAACTATCCCTCCTAGTCCACCACTTGTGGAACCACCCTGGGCCACATCACCACCACTCCCTTTAGTCCCCTGGGGATCACATCGACAAGAGTACTCATCAATGGAACAATACAAGCCACCAGTCCTAATGGATGAAACACCCGACCCAGTTAATGTACCACTACCCCTGTCATTGCCAATATCAGCACCAGCTACCCAACAAACAGAAAGTGTACCGTTACCACCTGTCAAAAGAACCGCTCCCTCCTCACTCGACCTCATTCCCCTTCCATGGGACATGCCCCTTTCCCAAAAACTCATCAATCAACTGTCACCTCCCATCGCATCCTTGCCAGAATTCCCCCTTATTGTCTCACTGACACCTCGTCGCACCACCCATTTACTATCCCAGAATCCTCTTACAGAGGGTGAACCAACACATCCACTAGAATGGGAAAAAGTCCAAACGCTACCAACTACAGGAAAGTGAAAGGAACTCTCACCCAAAACAAAGCCCTCACCCCCTGTGGCATCATCATCACATCTACCATGGATTCCACCCATTCGAACTACCCTATTACCCAAACACAAGGATTCAGAGGATGAACCAGCACCATTGGATAGAAAGGAAGGACCAACTAGGTGGTCAGGTTCACAACCCTCACCTATCACTGGGAAATGACAAGAATCACCACGACATGTTACAATGTTGCTCAAATGTGAGCGAAGCGATCCAGAAACGGAATGGTCAATGAGTCCTGAAGAACACCCTACCCCTCCTGATTCCCCTAAAGCTACGGCTGTATCAACACCACCACGATGTGTCATGATACCACTCAAACATGAGCGAAGTGATCCAGAAACGGAACGGTCAATGAAACCTGAAGAACACCCCACCCTTCCAGATTCCCCTAAAGCCACAGCTGTATTGACACCATCCAGCTTTGGATTCACCAGATTATATGGGACTCCAGTTCAAACAATCAGTGAAGTCAACGAAGAAATGGAGGAAGGCGAAACATCTGACTCCTCAATGGAAGAAGGAGAAATTGCAGATACAAGACAATCAACTCCAGATAGCATGGACATTGGGATACCCTGTGTTCCCTCCGACTGGATGCAACCCTCTTCACCATAGGTTGTGTGGTAACAACCACTCTAGGAAGGGCGTCATGTTACAATCCTGAGCCCTATTTTTCATTTTCCGCCTTTCCTGCCTAGTCATTTTGTGGTCTTGGTCACTCGTTCCCCACTCATTCCCTCATGCGCCACTCGGACCGCCACCCAGTCACCTGACAAGTCACCTGATAAGTCACTTGACCATTCCGCAGTCAAATATCACATGCCACTGCTCCGCAGTCTGCAGCATCATCATCTAACCCGTTATGGACTGCCAGCTCATGATGTGCTATCTATAGACCGCCAGCTTATGATGGAGCTATACCTAGATTGCCAGCTCATTGCCAGCTCATGATGAACCTTACTATACATGACCCTATTATTCTGTGACTCCTGTGACCTGTTACATCTCACTTGTATATAAGTGCTTGTACTTTTAGTAGTTAGGCCCTAAGCCTAACTTGGTTTTCAATCCAAGACTTGTAGCTTCCACCCAGGACTCTCAGAGTCAAACAGCCCGAACTCTTAGTCGCTTCAAAGCCCCCCTTTGGAGCTCTACCCTCTCATCTTCTATCAGAACACTTAGCAGTTGCCCTTATCATCTGGGGACTTACTTGTTATACTGTGTAGCCAACTGGTACCATGCTACTCACATGATTATTGCCTCAGGAGGACAACCCACTAAGCAATCCCAGTCGTCACCAAACCAATCCACGCACGTCGTGTCTTTAAGCCCCTTGGACCTTAACATTCAGGCCCACCACAGAGACCACCTAGTCCCCCACCCCCACCTCCCAATCCCCCAGTTATTATGGCAGGAAACATCCCAACTCCCAAGCTCTTGGGAAGTACCCCTGATCCCTATGATAGGAACCCAACAAAGGCCCAGGCCTTTTGGGACACCTTGGCCAACTATTATACAATGAACAATGCAGTCTACAATACCAATGACAAGAAAGTACCAGCAGCTTTGACAAATTTCAAGACTGGTACTTGAGGAGGAGATTGGGCCAGCAATTGCATTGCTGAAGCCTTAGCAGCCAACCCACAGAATTACAGAACATGGGCCCAATTTCAGACTGCTTTCCAGAAACAGTTCATCCCCCCCCAAAGTCCAACAAGAAGCCATTAAAGGGATGCATGACACATACATGGGCAACCAAGAATTTAATGACTGGTACCAAGATTGGACCCACCACGCTCGACGATCAGGCATCAATGACAATACCAAGATGTATGCATTCCAACAATACATAAATGCAGCACTACAACAGAAACTCATTGCCCTGTCACCCCAGCCAGCCACACTCCCAGACCTTATCAATAAAGCTTGAGATCTGGATGGTTCCTTCTGCATGTTTGCACCCTGATCTTATCCCTCTACTGGAGGACACAGAAGAGGTTGTTTTACCCCTTGAATTCGAGCAATTGAAGAAGAAGAACCCACCACAGAAATAAATGCAACTTGTGGATGTGGTCAATTTGGAGGACATAGCTGCAGATCCTTGTTTCATCAAGGAAAGCTCTCCCCTGAAGAAAGGGAATGCCACTTCAAAGAGAAACTCTGCATGTACTGTGGCAAACCAGGACACATCGCCACCAATTGCACCTTAGGCAAATGCCCTGGGACCTTGTTATGTCAAATGGACTCAATCCCAGAAGATAACATGGATAAACTCAGTATCCATGATAGTGTGGAAGTCAATAAGCTGTCCACCAACTCCTTTGCCATTCTTGACATAAATGTCAAACTCAAGAACCTATCCATCCCCAGCATGGACCTCAATGATGACAAGAATCTTGATGTTGCTAACATCAATCACTTGTCTTTTTGATTCACTCTCCTGTTGCATCGTCAGTGAGAGTTGTACCACCATCCCATTGTAATTCTAGAAATCTCCAAAACCTCCAAGTTCCCAAGACTCCCAATGTACCAGTAGATACGATTCAAAATATACACTCCCCATCTATTCGGGTTAAAGTTCAAATCATATGCACTGGGAGGAAAATCAATGCTCATGCCATACTTGACAGTGGAGCTGAAGGCATCTACTGCAATATCTCGTTTATCAACACACATAGAATCCCCACAAATACCCTGGCAACACCCATTTACCCAAGAAACATTGATGGTACCTGAAATAAGCAAGGACCAATCTGCCATACTGCCATACTGCGAATGGAGATGGGCGAAGAACACAAAGAAACTACAGAAATGGCTGTTACTAACATCAGATGGCATGACATACTCCTAGGAACCAACTGGTTCAGGGCACACAACCCCCAGATAGACTGGGTAAAGAACAAACTATGTCTTGATCATTGCCCCACCTCTTGTTACCCCACATACCCTGACGAAATGTCGACCTTAGTGCAACTCCTTCCAACCAAAGATGTGGAAGACCACTATGATGACCTCCTCAAATCCAAGTGCCAGGGCATAGATCCAACACAATGCATTATGGCCCACCTCCATGGGGAATACAACAACCTTATACAACCAAGTGAATCAGTGGTTTCACCCACAAGGTCACCCCCCAAGCAAAGTATTGTTGCACTGCAGCGCAATATGGCTAAACATGAACCAGTGGTTACGCCCACAGTGTCGATTACACAATGAAATGGACCAGTAGTTATGCCCATGGTGCCATCCAAGACAAATGTATTATGGCACACTACTCCAAGACATGAACTAGTGGTTATGTCCATGGTATCACCCAAGAATGTGTCATGGAACACTACTCCACAATATGAACCGGTGGTTACACCCACAGTGTCAAACATGACTGCTGCATGGTGAGCTAATCCAAGATACGAACTGGTGGTTACATCCACGGTGTCGCCCAAGACCATGTCACAGCACACTACTCCACAATACGAACTGGTGGTTATGCCCATGGTATCATACATGAATGCGGCATGGACTGCTACTCCACGAAATGAACCAGTAGTCGCATGAACTATGGTGTCAACTACTCTAGCCAAAGCAGAACAACCAAAGAATGTCAAAATACCTCCCGAATTCCATCAATATGGCAAAGTCTTCTCAGATGAAGAAGCACAGTGACTACCCAAGCACCAGCTGTGGGACCACAAGATAGACCTCATCCCAGGCATAGAAATGAAGAAAACCACAGTATATCGCCTAATGCCTATCGAGAAAGTTGCTCTTAAAGAATACATCAAAGATGGCCTAAAACAAGGCACACTATGTCGATCTGAAGCACCCCACGCATACTCCTTCTTCTTCATCAACAAGAAGGATGGCAAACTACAACCAGTACAAGACTATCAACCGCTGAATGCAATTATGGTTAAAAATGCGGCTCCAATCCCACTCATCCCTGAACTTGTCAACAAATTATTAGGAGTGTGATTTTTTACCAAACTAGATGTACGTTGGGGATATAACAATATCCGCGTACACAAAGGCGATGAATGGAAAATGGCCTTCAAGACACCTATGGAATTATACAAATCCACAGTCATGACCTTTGGACTATGCAATGCACCCGCGACATTTCAGACATTTATGGACATAGAATTTGGTCCATTAATCAAGGAAGGATGTGTAGTTGTCTACCTCAACAACATCCTTATCTACACAACCACAATCACAGAACTTGTCTATTGGACACACAAAGTCTTCCAACTTTTACTCAAGTTGGACCTATACCTTCGACCTGCCAAATGCTCCTTCAACCAAACATCGGTTGAATACTTAGGATTAATTATCTCCAAAGGCAAACTATGCATGGACCCCATCAAACTCAAGGCAGTGCAAGACTGGCCTACACCAAAGAAAGTCAAGGACATACAGCAATTCCTGGGATTTTGCAACTTCTACCATCGTTTTGTGCAAGATTACTCCACATTGGCATGACCCCTATTTGACCTTACAAAGAAGGATATACCATGGGCATGGACCTGTTCACAAGAAACTGTGTTTACAGTGTTACAGCATGCACTCACTTCTGCACCAGTCTTAATCCTACCAGACTATGACAAACCATTCACCCTAATTACTGATGCCAGCGACTATGCCACAGGCTCAATATTGGAACAAGACAATGCACTAGGATGGTTGCACCCAGTCGCTTTTTACTCAAAGTCACTACAGCCAGTGGAGCGAAACTACAAAATTCATGACAAAGAACTCCTGGCTATCATTCATGCTCTCAAGCATTTCTGCCATTACCTCCAAGGCAGTGCCCACCAGACAAAGATTTTTTTGGACCACACAAATCTCAAGTACTTCACCACAAAACAAATGCTCACATGTCACCAAGCATGGTGGTCCCTATTCCTTGGCACTTTTGACTACATTATCATCCCCAAGCCTGGCAAAATTAACAAGGCAGATGCGCTGTCCAGGTGTCCAGATTATAAAGAGGAGATAGCATCCGAGAATGCAGAAACAATTTTGCTCTCACCAGAAACATTCCTACTCAAGCCAGAGCAATTTTATATATGGGCACTATATAACATGGCAATTCCTATGGGAATCAATGAAGAGCTCAAGGAAGCTATACAAGAAGCAATAAAGACAGACACACTGACAGGCCAAAAACTCAAAGACATCCTCACTAGTGGCCCAAGACAAGTAAACAAAGGGTTACAAGAATGGATGTTATGCTCCTGGGCACTTGGCCCACATTTTTCTTTCTTTCTTGACTGATATGTACTTATATGATCACATGATCTCGACTCACATGACTGATTACCTGTACACCAGAGCCACCTTACTGGGAACCCCATTGTTCCCTCCTTTTGTATGTTCTCCATTGTTCTCCCTTTATGGTAGTCTGTGACCACCATTGTTTGTGACCCTATTGTTCTGTGACCCTTATTGTTCATAACTCCATTGTTCTCCCTTTCTGTATGCTTAGTCAGGTAGCTGCCCTGTTGTATATAAGCTGGACTTATATCCTAGAGTTGGGCCTTAAGCCTGACTTAGTTTGCAATCTATTGCATTCAAAGTCCTTGTTGCTTGACAAAACATTTCCCTCTTCTATTTCTTTGGAATTATCTTCAAAGCCTTGAAGATACTTCCCATTCCTCTTTATCTTTACCCAGACATTGGTCTTAGCAACCTTCTTGCCTTTATCACCTTCCAAAGCACTTCAGGTTACTAAGGGAATTATGACCCTTGTAACTTCGTCACTACTGCATATCTCACCTTTGCGCACATTGTGCCTTAAAGGTTCAATAGACCTTAACAATGGAACTACAAAGATGGCCTAATCCTTTACAAAGGATTAATATACATTCCAAAGACAAAGAATGAAGAACTCAAACAAAGAGTCACCCAGCAATTTCATGACAACCTAATGGGACACCCAGGACAATGGAAGACCATTGAACTTATCTCACAAGAATATTGGTGGCCAGGCATTACTGAATTTGTCAAAGCTTACATACAAGGATGCGCCACATGCCAAACTATGAAGATATGGCCACCAACCAAAGTACCAATCAAGCCCAATGAGATCCCTGAAGGGATATGGGAAACAATCACCATGGACTTCATTGTAGACCTCCCAGTATCACAAGGATATGACAGCATCCTCATGGTTGTCGACCGCCACAGCAAAGCCATTATTCTATCCCCCTGTCATAAAACTATCATGGCTGAGCAAACAAGCCAACTACTAGTAGACAACATCTGGAAAAAGAACAGGTGTTCCCAAGGTGATCATCTCTGATCAAGGACCACAATTTGCTGCACAAGTAACACAAGAACTATGGAGAAAACTAGGAATCAAGCAGAAATTGTCCACCATGTTTCACCCTCAAACTGACAGCAAGTCAGAACAGGTTAACCAAGTCATTGAGCAATACCTTTGTATTTGTGGAAACTTCCAACAAGACAATTGGACCACACTCCTCCCCATTATTGAATTCACACACAATGCACAACCACACCGCAGCACCCATAGATCACCCTTCAAAGTCTGGTATGGCTTTCAGCCAACCTTTAAACCACCCTTGCAACTACAGACCAGACTACAAAGTGTGGATGAACATATCCAATACCTAGAACAAATACACAAAGAAGTCACTGCAGCACTTATGATTGCAGCTAAAGAAATGCAAAGTGGAGGACACCAAGAATTATCCTATACATTCCACAAAGATGACCTAGTACTTTTGGAAGCCATGAATTTACAAATGACACACCCAAAAGCAAAACTCACTCCATGAAGATATGGACCTTTCAAGGTCATATGGGCTTCACCTACAAATTGCAAGCTGCAATTACCCAAGACCATGGGGGTTCACTTTGTATTCCACAACTCATTATTGAAACCCTACCATGAAATACAAGCACATGGACCCAATTTCAAGTGACCCCCTCCAGAAATCATCAGAGGAGAAGAAGGACATTACAAAATAGACAAAGTCCTTGCAGCACGTCCCACAAGAAATTGCAAGAGCACACAGGACTTCATCCACTGGAAAGGCTACACAGATGCAGACAACTCATGGATCCCAGCAGGAGAACTAACACATGCCAAAGAACTAGTTGCCGAATTCCATGCCTGTAATCACCCTAAAGAGGGGATACACATACAAGCCTTGCAGGCGCAAGGAGATCCTAAAGAGGGGATACTGTTGCAAGTGGTACTTGTGCCCCCCAGTCTCAGCTACAAACCTATAACTTCAAGATCATGTGACTGTGGGAACCTATCACATGACCTCTCTGCCACTTGTACATCACGTGACTTACTAGCACATGACCCTGGGAAGATACGACCCCATGACCCTGGGAAGATAACACATGACCTATCAAGGAAATGGTCATCAACAATGTCACATGACAAGACGCGCTTTGGATGTGTATCTAACCCATTGATCAACATGTGGAAGATCATGGGAACGATCAACATGACACATCCACTAAACAATCAACAAAGACGTGATGCAACTCAATCAATAAAGATGTGACTCATTGGGGCAAGGCCCCAATTGAGATATATGATATAATCCACAGTTGCTGCATATTGACTGCGCAGTCCCCCATTACCTGTAATTGTACCTACCCTAAACTGTGCACAGACCACCCTGTATTAGTATATAAGACCTACAAATTTAGGTGAACAGTCCTTAGACTGTTCTCTTGTCAATCCCCACACTGGAGCCTTTCAAAGCTCTCTCATCATCAGCAGCTTGCCCTTCATCACCAACAGTCTACTCTGTCCCACCTCTTCTTGCCTATTGCCTCTTCCTCCTCAACATCTCCTTGCTGCTCCTTTGGATCAGTCACCTTCAACTCCACACTGTTGTCAAGTCTTGCTACCCATAAAGTAGTGAGTTCCTGACAGGGGGGTGCAAGTACCACTTGCGACACACATCACATTTGCATAGGTAAAATAGTAATAAATTATCACTGCACGGGGTTTGAAAATTATTGGACAATTAGTAAGAATTTATCACAAAGTTATGGGAATTATCACAAAATTACAGAAATTATCACAGGAGGTTTTCCCTGATGAAAGCCAACCCAGTCATACTCACAGGGCCGAATGAGCAGTTGCTTGGTAGTCTCTATCCAGCGCACAATTGGCAGCTATGTCAGTGTTATTTGCCCTCTCTCTAGAAAGTAATGTTAAGGGAGGGTATTTTGTCTGCATGCTACTAATTCTCTTCTGTTTGCCACTGCTGCTGTACTACTTCTGAGCTTGACATATGGAATATTATGATGGGTTCAGAAGCACCACAAACAGTGGTGATATCCCCTATTAAGCCCCTATTGATCCTTTCTTTGACTTTCCCCTCAGAACCTATCTTGACACAATGTTATGAAACCCATTTGCACTGAATCTGAGGCTGTCCCCATGTCATAGTATGTATAGCAGACTAGACATGATGTTCTTGCTAATTTTGTTCAAATCCAAGCAACAGAATTAATAGCAAACAAGTGAAGTCACCTTGTTCAAAAATCAACCAATATCCTGAGGAGGTTCTCCTGGAGATATTCGACACCTATCGACAATATAACCACAAACACAGATGGTTCAAACTGGTACATGTGTGCTGAAAATGGTGTTGTATTGTGTGTGGATCACCCTCTTGCTTAGATTTGAGCCTTGTTCTGATAGAACACAGCTCAGGCAACATGAAGACAGTGTCTACTACACCTTGTCTCTGATCCTTACCAATTCACATTAACTGTGCATGGCAGAACAATCCAACAAGCAAGGACATTGAACACATAGCTGCTGTACTAAAGCAATGTGATCGCATGCATGGGATTGTCTTTGAGGGACAAACTTTGCAACTTGAAGAAGTCTTTAGGAAGATGAGGTGCCCCTTTCCTGCACTGGAGAGATTTGAGATTTGTTGTCCATGTCTGCTGAAACTTCCTCCCACATTTCTCAGGGGTTCTGCTCCTTGTTTGAGATGTCTCAAGATGTTGGCCATCCATTTCAAATCCATTTCTCAGTTACTATTGTCCACAACGGCACTTGTCAAGCTCTCTTTGCAGATTGACACTGTCTTCGGGCCATCGCCCATGACATTGCTTGTTGCCTATCTGCAAAACATACCTTGGTTGCATCGGCTCACATTAAGTCTGCCTTCTCTAATACTCCCCACCAGCATTCTGGCATTCTCTGAGAATGGAGGAAGGATTGTCCCACTCTCAAAACTTACCTTTTTTTGCTTCTATGGTTATCAGGTATTCCTTGATGACCTTATGTCTAGATTGGCAGCCCTATCACTCCAGACTTTTAGCACTAAACTCCCTGGCAGCTCCATCTCTCCCATTTGGCACATTTCTTGGTTTATTGCTGACATAAATGCAGAGTACCACAGGTTTCAAGTGACTTTGTTGCACTACGGTTCCTTCAAATTTTCCTTGCTGGCCCTGTCTGAGTGCATCAACAACCCCAACCCTCATTTCAATTTCCATTCACAAGACATTATGCAGATCAGCAACACACTTTCTCCAAGACTTGCTATTGTCAAGAAGCTTTTCCTCATTTCCTTCTACAAATTATCACCTCCAGCAACTCCGTGGTGTTGGCACCAATTCCTTAGGTTATTCCCCAATGTGAAGGTACTCAGATTGCAGTACAAAATAATGTTTGAGATCACACATTCCCTCCAACAAGATCAAGGCAAGTCTGATACTACTGTGTTATATTCACTGGAAGAAATTAAGCTTCATACATGGTCAAGGTCGATGGGATCTGCTGCCAAAGACAAATGGAGATCTGTGATGGCAGCCTTCAAGCCATCCATCGCCTCACTGCAACAAGCAGGTCATCCTGTCAAGATAGTCTGGAGCAAAGTGCATGATGTGTTATGGAAGTGTCTGCAGGATGTTTTGTCCACAATAAGTGAGTGGTCTGGTGCCATCCATCACTGAGAATGTCAGGTTTTTGATGGACATGTCAATTGCATTCAGCAGACCTTGCTATATATCTTTCTTCATTGCATCCAAACTGCAGCTACTGTAGCATAGCGCTGAGGCAAGAATGGTGGTCTTATGTGAGGGAGGCAAATCAGAGGCAATAAAGGGAGGAAGAGAAAAGATGGTTGAGATGACCAAGTGGTAAGGGATAAGGAAATGCAACAAAGAGGAAAAAGGAAGGGGAGATGATAGGTTGGCATACTGTATTCAAAATGCAACACTCCAGAATATTGGGGAGACATGCAGCCAACATGTGCATCAAATGGACCTGCCAAGGAAAGGACTTTGACATTTCAGGCCTTTTCAGGACTCAAAGGACCAAAAGTAGATATATGCCAGGCTTCTAACCAGCCAACTGGGCAGGTTATGCCTAATCCTAGTAGGCAATAGCAAGGGTTGGGGTAACCCTCGCGGGACGCGGGGACGGGTACGCGCGGGACCGGGTACGGGTCAGGATTTTGCTACCCGTCAGCTTTAAAACAAGCCCTAGAACGTCCAATTTGGACCAGAATTGAATGAGTTATGCTTAAAACAAGTGTTATACACTGTTTTAACCATATCTTGCTCAAATCCTGTCCAATTTGGACGTTCTAGGGCTCATTTTGATGGGATTTTACCCGCCCAGACGGGCATATATGAGAATGTGCGCATTGCTCAGCCGGACTCGTTCAGATGCGATGTTTTGCACTTCGGACATTTGTCAAGGTTGGCATATTTACCAGTATAGCATATGCACAAATTGATGCAACATGCAAATACTACAGGCCCAAAGCAGGAGAGAGACCGGACATGGGATCGCGTCCTGGCAAGATTCTCCATGCCTGTCTTGGAAAAGGTATAGCACATTTCATTGAAGGCCAAGGCAGTTAGATTGTTCCTGATCATCATCACGAACGGATGCAGGATATCCAGATCATGGTCCAAGATGGAAGACTGGCCTGAACACAAAAATGCTGGTGAGTCACCAAGTATCCAATAAAGAATGTGCAAACTTACCAAATTCCTCTGCCTCCACAATGAATGTTTCAGTTAGAATATCCCAAAGCAAGATGATGCCCTCATGTGGATCCACTTTGCCTTCCATGTTGACATCCTCTTCATTCCAGAAGTCACCAGTTCCAGGATCAATTGAGTTGGCATCCTCAACTGCATCCTCCTCAGGAGCGTCTTCAGGATCCCCCTCATTGTTTTCATCAGGATTTCAATGTGTCCAAGCATGAAGATCCAGAAGGACGTTATTGGCAAAGCGACAGGGCGGTACAGTACATGCATCCTCTGGCGGCTGGGGTAGATCCAAGTCTGCTGGTGGATCAAGGAATGGCAGGGGGAGATCGGAGTCAAACAACAGTACGTGCAATTGAGGACGGCCACTAGAGGAAGGGCTGGCATCAGCCTAATGGGTGATGTGACGCTGCTTGGGAGGTGGAAGAGATTCATGCTGCACTATAGGGGCTTGAGCTTGAGCTTCGACTTCAGCTTGAGCTTGGGCTTCGGCAGCTTTTTTTTTGTGACACCATACTGTCGATTGGTGCTTTAGAGCCTTGCAACAAGGGCATATAATAAAATCTGGCTCTGGCATCAATGATGGTCTAAGGTAAATCGGTAAGAGAACAATCCACAAGAGAGCTGTGAAGGACCTGAAATTGATGAAGACAATTGTTGGGGGGTGTGGCAAGAGTGGGCGGCACAGCACCAGTTCTACTGCCATCTCAATTCAGACGGCTCATGACCCATGATCCGAAGAAAATGTATTGAAACTAGTATCCACAACAGCATCAAGGGTGTAATGGAGTAGTTCCAGTAACTGATGGTTATCATGTGAGGTGAAGGGTCGCCTTCAGCTCAGCATAAAAGGGCAGCAGTACCATGGTCACATGACTTTTAGTGTGTTTTCAAGAAGGTTCAACATTCAACTTCAACTTTCAACTTGTTCCTTCCATCTTCAAGCCCACAATTGACCATCCGCCCTCCTGTTCACCAATTGACCTGCTGCAGCGGCAACTTAACCCCTTGACAACAAGACAGTTCACAGATCTATGAGTGGGATTTTTCGTTGGGGTCACAGGTGAGACAGGACCTTGAAAGGACCTATAAGATGGGAGTTGGTGCATCGTCAGTCTTCACCTATCTCACCTTCAACTCATTCAAATTTTCTTGCATTGTCCTGATGGTGTTCCAAACCTGATCTGGAGGCAAGAAGAAGGCTATGGAAAAGCCACCAATGACAGTAGCATCGACCTGGGCATCGTCTGCCCAGACTGCCGCCTCTGGGGAGCCCATTGCTCCTGGTGAGGGGAATCACTCTCCTGCAGCTACTGCCCCAGCCCCAGTCCACCCTGTTGTCCCTACTGTGGGTGGTCCTGTTGTCCCTGCTGTGGGCGGCCCTGTTGTCCCTGCTGCGGATAGTCCTGTCATCCCTGCTATTGGTAGTCCTATTGTCCCTGCTGTGGGTAGTCCTGTTGTCCCTGCTATTGGTGGTCCTGTTGTCCCTGCTGCGGGTAGTCCTGTTGTCCCCACCATGGGCAGTTCTGTTCTGGTTGTTCAGGATCCAGGTCCTGGTGCTGGTGCTGAAATCAGGGCCTTGGAAGGTGAGTATTCAATATGTCTTGTGCGCATCTCATTATTTTTTTTTTCCTTTTATTTTTTTTTTAGCTTGGCTTCTTGCTGCATGAAATGAGCTCAGAGAAGTCCAAGAGCAAGCAGCTGATGGCCCCAGCATGGCTTGTGTCCAAGAGCAAGCAGCTGGTGGCCCTAGCAGGGCTTGTCTCCAAGTTGAATGCCCAGCAGCATTCAAGAAGAAACAGACACTTCAAGCTTCAATAGGCCTTACAGGTTCAGATGGCAAACTGAAGTACACTAGGTTCCATGTGAGTTTTCTTTTTTCTTGTGAAGTGTATTATCTCTGACCCATGCACTCTATAGCGTGATATACAACACTTTGCATCACTTGTCAAGTTTAACCTCAAGCTCACTTGGCCCTACCAAGATAAGGGAAAGATTAACCTTGTTATTCAATTGGTACGTGTTTTTTTTTTATTCATCTGATTCCTGCAAACTGATCCATATTTTGTAGGCTAAGAAGGACCATGACTTCCTTGATGACTTTGTAGGCTATTGGCCTGTCACTGAATGCCTCAAACAACATCTCTGCTACATAAGAAATTATGAAAATCAGAAGGAGCATGAGGCAGCTGAAGCTGAGGGTAAGTGCAAGGGCATTTGGCACTCCCAGACTGACACCTGACATACAATGATTTTAGATCTTGAGAACAGTACTACTGAGGATGACATGTAATTGGTATACAAGTAATTAAATTTGAATTTTATTTTCAATAAAAATTCCTGTGAAAAAAAGAATGAAAAATGTGTGAAAAAAAAAGAATGAAAATGCACAAAAAAATCAACAAAAAATATATGCAAAAATCAATGAAAAAATGTTTGAAAAAATCCCCAGAAAAGATGTAAAAAATCCCCTAAAAAATGCGTGAACCTGTTGCAGATTCACTGGAATTTCAGGTAATAAACTACCAAAAACTTCAGTCATTTTTTCATTAAATCTCAGCATTTTTTCATTGTTTATTCCATCATTTTTTCACTCATTTTTACCTACTGAAATTCTGACACTTAGGACTTTACAGTGCTTGTGTAAAGCAAGGTGGATTAAACCAGCAGAATGCAGGTGATCAGGCCAAACCCATGCATATGCTATCCTGTCCTTTTTGTCAGTGGATACCACCAACACACTAATCAGAGATGGCCTAGGTATCTGTGGTAGCTTCATTAGACCAGCAAAGCAAAAGCAGGAGCCTGTTCAATGCATGAAATGCAGATGCTGGGGATACTTTGCCAACAAATACCCAGAAAGTGGTGACACATGCAGTACCTGCAGTGAGAGTCACAGGACGAACACTTGTGCAAATAGAGGCAAGCTCTACTGTGTCTTATGCAGAGACAACACCCACACCAGCTGGGACAGGAGCTGTCCTGAATTTATCAGACAATGCAAGAGCCTGGATGATATCAATCCAGTAAACAGCATGCCATTCTATCCAGCAGAGCAGGACTGGACACTGTCATCAAGGCCCAGCAGAGTCCCTATTGAAGAGCGCTTCCCAGCAGCATACAAGGTAAACAGCCTCCCAGTGTCTAACATGTGCAAGGTGCAGCACGGGAAAGGGCAAAGCCAGGGAGGGAACCCTCCACAACAGAACCCCACCAACATTTGAATCCCTGAGAGAAATAGATATAATGCCAGGGAAGCAGGTGAACAACCAGACAACAAGGATGGAATCCCTCAATAGATGCACAAACCTATTGGCTCCAGCCTGATTATGGAAAACACAGATGGGGATGTAACCCAACAGAACCCACTATGGATCTGATGGACCATATTTCAGTATGGCAGCAAAATGTAAACAAATCACACAACTGTCAACACAACCTCATCAGCAACAATGAACTAGTAAATAAAGGTATAAGTTTCATAGCTCTATAGGAACTGGCCATAGATCCCAATGGTTTTACCTTGGTGTCAAGAGACTGGACACCAGTATACCCCACCCCTCACCAAAGTTCAGACAACCCCACCAGATCAGTCATGCTTGTTAACACATCCATAAGGTCTGACATATAGAAGCAGCTTGACTTCCCATCAAGTGATATAACAGTGATTCAACTTAGTGGAGGGTGGGGTAAACTAACCATTGTCAATGTCTAAAATGACTGTAATAATGACAACACCATAAGACTACTGACAGAATTCCATCACAAAAACCTAGCTGAGTTAATGTAGCTGAATAGTGGGACAGCACATATCCTATGGGTTGGAGATTTCAATAGACACCACCTGTACTGGGACGACCCCAGCAATGACAGGCAATTCATCAAGGAAGCATTAGAGGCAGCAGAAAAGCAAATAGAAGTGGTTGTGGATGCTGGCCTAGACTTAGTGCTCCCAAGTGGCACCCCTACACACAAGCATAATGTCACAAAGCTATGGAGCAGATTAGACCAAGTCTTCATATCCAATCACTCCGAAAACTTGATAATATCCTGCGACACACTGACAGATCAAAGAGGGATCAACACTGACCATCTTCCAATCCTAACAAAGCTGGACCTTGCAGCTGACATCATGCTGGTGGAGGATATTAGCAATTTCTGAGACATTGACTGGGACAAGTTCCATAAAGAGCTAAGTGTTCAACTTGCCACTCTCCCACAGCCCACACTGATAGACAATCAGGACCATTTAGAGAATTGCTGTGAAAGTTTAACAAAAGCAATTCAGTATACTATTGAAATGCAAGTCCCAGTGACAAATATCACTCTAAAATCCAAAAGGTGGTGGACAAAGGAATTAACTCAGCTACATCATCAGTCAAATAAACTGGGGAGACAAGCATATGACTGGTGCCACAACCCAGATCACTCTGTACATGGGGTGCACAAAGCAGCATCCAAGAAATACTGAAAGATCCTAGACCAGACCAAGGATCATCACTGGAGGGACTGGCTAGAAAAAGGAGAAGACCCAGATATCTGGTCCACACATCAACTCATAACTCTACCCTGGGGCAATGGGGGTAAGACCAGAATCCCTGTCTTGAACCTTAAGGTCAGAGAAGAGAAGGTACAAGCTAACACAAACCAGGATAAAGGATGCATACTGGTGGAAGGTTTCTTTCCAGCAAAACCTTCTATTGACAGCACTCTGGCTAGCTGCACATATCTGCCCAAATGCAAAAGCATAGGCACAATAACTGCAGAGCAAATTCACATACAGCTCAAAAAGCTAAAGCCATACAAAGACCCAGGCCCAGATGGTATCCTGAATATTGTCCTTACCAAAAGCGCTGACTTGATTATAGAAAGGCTAACACACATATACCAAGCAATGCTCAAGGGAAGACTAAGGGTGCATTCAGTAACATTTTTTTGATGCAAGATACCAGCCAAATCTTTTTTTCATCCAAACATTATTTTGTGTGAAAAATTGTGCTGTTTGGTAATGTTTTCACATGCATGAAAACATTATTTGGGTCTGATAACACCAGCCAACCCGAAATACAACCTGGACCCTCAATTTCGTTGAGATTGTGTGACTGTGTGATGCTGCGTGTGACTTGTGTGATGCAACACTTTTTTTTTTTTTTTGAAAGCATTTTATTACTCAATAAGTAGCTACTACTAACTAAATTATCAAGAAATAAGTGCTCCATGGCAGGAGATGAGCGTCAGCCCCATTTTGGCGTGCTGAAGCCAGGCCATAGGGCCAGGGGGTGAGGAAGAAAATGCTTTTACACACATCCCATCTGAGATAGTATGGGGCTCAGGGTTATAGTTTATGGCCTTTCCCTACTACCCACTAAAACCTCACGCCTATTGGTCTAGTCATTTGGGAGGTCTCCTTCTCTGGTCAAGACTTTTTCCCAGGTGTTTACTACCAGCTTGGTAAACCCTTAGTTTCTTTTGATCTTGGTTGCAGTTATTTTATCCTCAGTGAGTCTTTGTTAATCGTGCATAACCATCTTGATCTGATTTCTTGGTTGTTGTGGTTCTTTTATGGATTACCCTTTCACATCAAAGGTGCCCATTGGCTCATTGTATTGTGTGGGGCATGGGGCCACATGTGACAATAGGTGGCATAAGCTCAACGACTGCCAAGATACCTCAGTCTTGTGCAGCACTTCTATATCTCTCAGAATGACAACGCTGCACCCTATGTATGGGTCTCAAAACAAAAACAAAAAGGCCCCTTGATAGCAGGATCAGGTGACAGATATTTGGGCCAAGGTGCGTGGTTGCTTTGTTGACAGTGGTGCCACCTTCTGACTGGTTTTGGTGTGGTCAGCCCCCCTCCATCCTGTTATCTTGCCATGGTGTCTCAGATGTGCACCATGCACCTGCTCAGTCACAGTGCCCATGTTCCACCTTATTCTTGCCCTCATTCAGGCCCCCTTGCAGTGGCATGTCAATTTGTGCTCTCTCTTTTGTGGTAGCACTTTTGGGTTGTACCAGCCCTCTTGGCAGGGCATCCAGCTCTGTGCCCTCTCACAGCAGTGTCCTGACAACAGACCTGGCCTGGTCTTACAGTGGCACTTCATGCCGGCACTCTGGCTCACCAAACGCCCCAGGTTCCATGCCTTGGGCTTTGTGGTGGCAATGGTGCTCCTTTACATTTGCAGGAGTCAACTTTTGTGTGTTTGATATTCCTCACATTGGTGTTTGACCATGCATGCAGACCTCCAATGGTCAGGTTCTCTGGGCTGCCAGGGAAGACAAGTGAGTCCCCCTTATTGATGCTCCCTCTAATTTCTCCAGGTCTTATGTGGGTAAAACGGGTGGCTTCACACTTTCATGGGTGCCACATTTCTGTGATGCTTGTCAGACTTTAGAAGTAGAACCACAAGTGCTTGTACAGTCAATAGCACAGAGTACATAGTAAGTAGGTGTACAACACCAGGGAATTCAACATCATGCATGGGGTCCCAAGTGGAATGGGAGAGGGATCTGAGCGTCCCTAGCACTGGGTGGGGGGGAAGTGTGAGTATGCTGGAGGAATGTATGAACGGCAGCACTGTCAGTGTGCTCTATTTCCTCCCTTACAAAGTCTACATGAGGTTCATTGTAAAACACAATAATAAAATGTCCTGGGCCTTTCTGTGAGTGAATTGTTCTTAAAATATTGGGGGGCCAGTGGGTTGGGGGTTCCACAGAGCAGTGGGTCATGCAGCAGCAGCTCTGACTGGTGAGTGCTGACATCAGTGACATGGCAACTCCCTGGAGGGTGACAGTACTGGGTAGCCAATGTGTAGGCACATATTAAGTGGCAAAAGCTCAGGACACATTTCTTTAGTAGGCCATTGTGGTTCAGAAACATAGGGTCAGGGCAGTAGACATTTGTCTGAAGACCACTAGGGGGTGTTGGGTTTATTCTCAACCCATGCATTGTGAGGGATGGTAGTAGGCCTTTTTATTGAGTTGTAGGTGGGGGGGTCTCACAAGACAGGTTTTCATCATCAGTTTACTTTATTTTGATAACAGTGGGGTGGATGGTGTATGTTACACATGGACTCTGTGTATTGTAAATACTCGCCTTGAGTACTTACGGGTAAGCGTTTAGAGTCTACCTTTAAAGATAAAGGTCACACAGTTACTTTAGTGCAAAGCTAAGTTAAGACTAACTTAGATAGTATTGCAGACTCTAGGTGCTTGACTCAGAGCACAAGAGGATTACTTAGAGACTGGGAAGTAAGGGAGTCATTCTAAGGAGCTTATGGTCCTGTATTGGTTCTATGAAGAGACCAAGTCTGGAGAGTTGGGGGCTCTTCAGGAGGTCTTATATACATGAGCTACCTAGTCATCTATCTAGCGAGTCAAGGAATGCGTAGGAAGCCTTGGTAATGGATGAGTAAGTCGTTACTAAGGTACACTATCATATGCAAAAGAGATTACAGTCCGCAGTAGAGAACTGCTTCACGCGTTAGAGATATACCGGAGGGTATGACTCTGAATGAGTTGAAGTGACTTGTACAGTATGGCTGATGTAATGCATGGGAGTAGTGGTCGGAATAGGAAGGTACTGTGGCTGTAAGGTAATTAGTATGTGTTAAGTGATAACTGCTGTGTATCTAGATAACAGGTAAGTCTGAGAGTGCAGGAAAGCAGTAAAGCGGACCGGGTATTGTACTAATAAGGAAGGAAGGCTGATATAAGCGAATGCACATCATTAAGTGGTACTTAACTGCATAAATGCTTGATAAATCGAAGGAGCTGTAACAGTGTATGCTTTGTTGAATCCTTGCCCCAACAATGGTCATGGGAAAAACCAGCCTGGTGTTGGTCACAGTTCAAGGAGCCCCCATGTGATGCAACACTCACATACATCAACAGAATTTCCTCATGTGCAGGCACATCCTGGGTCATGTGTTGTCACATGCACACACACATCTGAAAAGAATTTATTTATTTGGTTCATGAAAATGAGGTGTTCAGAAAACACAAAACATTTCTGAGGCCTCAAAACCACATCTCTATTTGGCACCCCCCCCCAGATTGAGATCACACGCAAACATTATTTGGCCCAAAAAGTTACCAAATGCACCCTAATGTACAAACTGTGGAAAGAGTTCATCACAGTAGTCCTCAGAAAGCCAGGGAAGCCCAGATACAACACTCCAAAAGTGTACAGACCCATAGCACTGTTGAATACAATGTTGTATGATGGACTTAACGTCCACGCAAGAGTTCAAAAGGGAAGGTGCAGGAGCAGTTAGAACCAAGCACACTCGATCCAAGAGCATGTGATGGAGCAAAAGCTAAAGCGGACCGCGATTGTTAGTCGCTCTACCGCTGCGAAAGGGGAAAGAGGGAGACAGAGAGAAAGAGAGAGAGAGAGAGTGTGTGTGTGTGTGTGCTGGCTCCGCGTGAGCCACTTGAACGCTGGGCAAAACAAGACAAGAACGGACACAAAGTGGGGAAAACATGACGCAAAAGCACAGTGGAGGCACTCCTCGCCTGCTGCTCATGGTGCTGTGCGTGGGCTTATATAGTTCAAACCTATCTACTTACAGTCTAGGCTAAGTATCTGTAACAACAAAAAGATGGTGGTATAAGGGGGAAAGATGACAGCAGTGCACGCGCTCTGCCCTGTGGCGTCAGTTGAGTTGGGCAAGGCCAAGATTGGGGCATTCCAAGCCCAGCACGCATGCAAGCGCTACAATGTGGAAAGTAGTAACAGCTGTAATAGCCAACCACATCACATATGTCATGGAAAAGCACCAGCTGTTGCCAGCCAACGACTTCAGAGGGTGCCCAGGATGTACTACAGCTGACCCCATGCACCTACTAACAAATAAGGTGAAGGCGAGGTGTCCATGTAGCTCTGTTATAATGTACCCCACATAATCTAGGATTCTCCGTAATAATGTACCACTATGATTTCAAGCAACTTCTAGGCCTGCACAAGTTATAATTCCCCTCTCTTTTTGTT
>Ga0307510_10000381_pt1 | contig 42100 bp, 27 predicted proteins | sample 12_EM_MG_FD_207224 | JGI IMG/M metagenome (GOLD analysis project Ga0307510, IMG submission 207224) | Populus trichocarpa ectomycorrhiza microbial communities from riparian zone in the Pacific Northwest, United States - 12_EM | ecosystem: Host-associated > Plants > Roots > Unclassified | place... | reverse complement strand
CCTTTTTTCCGTTAATTTTTTTTTTTGTTTCTCTTTATAACTATACCTTTTGTAAGTGTTTGGTTATTACGTTTAAATACTATAAAATTTCTCGAGATTATGAAAGCTATAACATCAATAATTTTCTTTGTTTTCTTCTCTCCTATCTTTTTTTCTCATTATATTTTTTGTATTTAAAAAATAAAATAAAGGGTGATTAAAGAAGGATGATCAGAAAATTACCTGGCTTCGGAGCCGCTTTTCAAAGACTGAGCCAAGCCGATGAGACCGAATAATCCCAAGAAGTTTAAGCCATGGTTCAGATTTGACGGCAGGCACATTTTTCCTGGCGGGAGAAACCTCACCATCACCTCCCTCTCTCTCCTCCTCTCCACTGCTACTCCCTTCTTCACTACTACGACGTCGTTTCTTCTTCCTCATCGTCAAACTCACTGAACTTTGTACGTCACTATTATTATTATTATTAATGATCTGTTTAATATTATCCTTTTCTTTGTCTTCCCGCTTGGACTCACCTACAGACTCACCTAACTCGTTCGAGTCAGGACCGAGGCCACTCTCCCGACTCAATCTCTCAATTTTCATTTCCTTTTTCGGTTTTTTATCGTCGTCATCTTCTAACTTGCCGTTATGTGACCATTCCCGCTCGGGTTCCGGGTCGGATCCTAACCGAGACGGATCCGGATCCTCCCTAATCACATCCGGTTCGGGTTTTAGCTCTGTGTTCGCGTTCTGTTCTTTCTCCGTTTCCGCCTCGGCTTTCTGTGGCTGTTGACTCGTCGAATTGGATTCATTAAACGATCGTTCATCACCATCGCCAGACTCTCCGCCGTCGGACTTACCGGCAACAATCTCCGGCGAAGGCTTAGCCAGATCTGATGATTTTTCCATCTCCTTCAAGCTCCTCTCCCTATCCTCTTCTAACCTCTTCACTTTCATTTCAAGCGACCTGTCAATAAAAAACGAAAACAAAACTCATCAGATCTCAAAACGAAGCTGAAAACAGACCTTTCAAAGACAAAAATGAGGCGTGTTTTTCTGTTATTTACACGATAGACGCATCACGTCGATGCACTTCACGCCGAAGCTCATCGACGCGAAGTTTCCGGAGCTCATCAACTAACGAAGCGGTGTCGTTTCGAAGACTAGTAAAGCCGAAACGTCGTTTGAGGTCGTTGAACTTGTCAATACAGTTTTGAGAAGTGAGGGAGGAGAAAGTAGATGTCCTGTTCGATACTTCCATAGCTATAGAGTCCCAAGAATCGCTTCCATGGCGGTTCACGGCGCACGCTAGCAGTAACTCCTCTAACGTGGTCCATGGTGAAGGTGGTGAAGGCTGTTGCTGTTGCTGTTGCTGTTGCTTAGCCATGAATGAAGAGAAATGGTGAAGAAGAAGAACGATTCATTTCATGGTGTTAAAGATTATTTGAAATTAGGGTTTTTGTGTTCTGATTGATTTGATTTGAAATATATACAGTTTGATTTGTCAATGGACGACGACGATGATGACGATTCGATTTTATTTTATTTTGTTAGATTTTGCTCTTGTTTTCGCGGGTTTGGGTTTGGCTCTTTTTCATGGGCTTTTTTTGAGTATTTTTTAGTTTTGATTCATGTAAGCTCGTATTGTAACAGAATTTTGGGTTTGGTAAAGTTTTGTTTTAGTCCCTGAAGATGTAAAAGTGTTCGGCTTTGGATCCTATAGGTTAGATGTTTCACCTATCAATCCTCTTTCTGTTCTTTGAACAAAATTCTTGATGTCGACCATGTCAGGTTTTGAATCGGGTTTTTCTGGGTCTAATTCACCAAAAACCCAATCAAACTAACTAGGTTTTATCAAGGCAATGTTTTTTTTTATTCAACTTTAAATTCAACCCGAATTAGAAATCATGTTTTTCTAGGTCTAATTCACTAAAAACCCAATCAAATTAGTTACGTGTTATTAAAGCAATAATTTTTCTAGTTCAACTTTAAACTTGACCTAAATAAAATATTAGGTTGCAATTTTTTCTAACCAATTTATCAGGTTTAACAAATATGCTATCAATATAGATAGATTGATCGATGTTATACTTTTGTTGTTATAATTTAAAATTTCTTAATGATATCTTAATAGTTTTCTAGGTCTAGAAAAGAATCCTAAATAGCTTGAAGAGGGCAGCCTAAGATTGTCTATATTGTTCACTTTCACCGATACAAGTTATTTTCTTGTAAAGCATGTCAAGCATTATTTGTTTAACTACCAAAAAATTGCTAAATGTTGGCAAAATAGTTTTTTTGATGTTTATGCATGATGTTCGTTAACATTTTAACTCCTAACAGAATTGTCGATGGATTCATGTTATGGGTTAGCTTATTGTTAGGGTTTTGAAGTTCGTCGATAACTTTACCATTTTGCTAATCAATAAAAGAGAGTGTGAAAATATTTATATTAAGTATTGGAATTTGTATACTCCCGCGTTTTATTTTGTGTGCTGGCAAGTAAAAGAGATAAAAGTGAACAAAGAGAGACAAGGGAAAAAAAAAAAAAAGGCTAGTTGTTTTGACCTGACCCAAACAACTAGGTGTAGTTGGGTGTGTTAGTCGTTTATATTGTGCCAAACAACTAAAATTATTTTTTTTATTGGCACATTCCATCATACAATAGAGAAAATGACTCAATCTTCCATTCTTTAGACCACCTACTCGTATATTACACAAAAAAAGAATGCCCACTATACATATATAACATCCTTAATTTTAATATTTACATTCAGATTTATCTATTTGTATTCTATTAGTAAAAATTAAGAATTTTTTTTTCAAATTATCGACCTTCATACTCTCAATCATTAATGTCAATTCCCAATTTTTATTTTTGATCCAATCATTTTGGATCACGACTCGTTCAAAACTAACCATACTTTTCAATTCACTACATACCCAAATATACATTTGAACAATCATATGACATAACTATTGAAAGATAATTAAAATATGAACAACACATATGCATTTAAAAGGAATTCAATATATATAAACATCTACTACTATTTTCAACTACTCGACACATTACACTAGTATCCATATTAATATACATTCAAATAACAACTTAACTAACAATTCTTTTAATTATTACAATTTACCAAAATAATAGTATTTAATTTACATGTTCTAAACACTATTCTAAATACATGCCTATTAATATAAATTTATAAATTTACAATATTACAATGATTCACCATATTTAACTAGATGATCCAAATCCCACTCCCTACTTAGTCTTGCCTAACTTGTGATAACTCTGTATTTATATAATTACAATATAAAATTTAATTACGATCTCACCTATGAACTTATTATTCAGTATTATTCTTAAAACTACTTTTAACACAAACAATACAAAACAATTCTTTAAATTATCAATTGCATTCCCTTATATACTTCATAACTTCGACAATTTATTTAATCACCATATTTCAGCTATCTTCTTTTCGATACCAATTAATCTGACAATCCTACTGATTGTCTACAATTTGACAATCCCCTCACAAATGCCAATAAATCCAACAATCTTTTTTATTGTCCATAATCCAGCAATCCCCTCATTAATACCAATTAATTTGATAGTTCTTCTAATTGTCCATAATCTAGTAATCCCCTCACAGATGCCAATTAATTTGAAATCATTTATATTGTCCACAATCTAACAATCCCCTTACAGATGTCAATTAATACAACAATCCTTCCGATTGTCTATAATTTGAAAACCCCCTCACGGATACCAATTAATATGACATCCTTCTGATTGTCTATAATTCGACAACCCCCTCATAGATGCCAATTAATCAGACAATTTTGATTGTCCATAATACAGCAATCCCCTTATGGATGCTAATTAATCTGACAATCTTTTTGATTGTCCACAACCTGGCAATCCCTTCATGGATGTCAATTAATTCAACAATCCTTATGATTGTCACCAATTCAATAATTCATCTAATCGCCAATAATTCAGTAACCATTTTTTGTTACCAATAATTCATAACATCATTTTTCCATTGATTTTAATTTTCACTACTAAATACACAACTATTAACAAAGTAATTGAAACAAAGCAATGTAATAAATTCCAAAATTTTCAAGTAAAGTGAGAGTCATCTATCTGGTGTCTGTGCTTATGCAATTCTCCTCAATTGTTAGACAGATCCTGCAGCCTCTCCTATATCAACATGTATTCAGCATCACACACTATTCAAACACCATTGAAATTCAAATTCCAACCTTCTCTACAAAATTCATCATACTTAACAACCAAATATGTCAACACATTTAATGGCCCATGTATCAATTTCTTTTTCATTAACACCAACTATACTTTTACTTTAATCATGATCATTAACATTAACAATAACTACTTCCACCACTACTAACATCAATCTTAACTCATTATCAACACTAACCTTAATAATTTTCATTTCATACTTACAAAAACCCTATAATTTCCATAGAGATTCCTAATAAAATCAAATCACAATATTTCAATTATCTCATTTCAATAAGGCATGAGGAACTCCTCCATTCCCTAACATAAGGGTTTGCTAACTTCTAACATAATACAACTAAGTTTCCAATTTTCTTTCAAGTATGGCTAGCACTAATTTTATCAAAATAAACAATTTTGTTGTCCTCCAATTTTCAATCGAATTCATAACAACCTATATCCCATCTCTACTTATCCCAAAGCATAATAACGACTTATAGCTTTCATGATATACTTTATTATACCTATAACAAGTTTACTAACAATTGCATGATAGCTAAATTTGTTAAACCTATATCTTTCCATCCATCATCCGTGTATCAATATCTTCCACACACACAATTCAATCAAATTTGAATACAACTTCATCATCCCTTCATTTTTTTCCTAACATAGCCGACCACACATATCACAAATAAACCCCCATTTGTTTTTTTTATTTCTTCATAATTTTAAGTTGTTTCTACACACCTCCACACCAATTTCTTCAAACACGTTCAATTTCACAAAACCTTTATTTTTTTTCCACAATAAACCCTTACTAAAAATACATAAACTCAATTATAACTTGTGTCACACCCGAACATCGCGATGACCAATAAAAAAATAATTCTAAATTGAAAAAAGAACAGATATCTGACATCCTGTTCTTTGAGGAAAAATGTCTAGTTCAAGGAGTTGCTATCTAGTATTATGGTCACTAGAAACCTTAACTGGTCAACAGAGATTCTCATGGTACGAGATTGGTTACGTGAAAAGGAAAGTTATTATCACCCCTTAAGCATCCTACCTTAGGCAAGCTGCATTGTTGGTTTTGTTTAAAATTACTAAAGGTTTGTTTTTGTTATGTTCTCATGGTTTTCCTATAATATTCCTGACTTTGACGTCAGTGAATATTCGCCAACGAATATTTGCAACTCTAGCGTTAGTAAATATTGTATAACCCAAAAAGTGTGATATTTCTGACTTTGACGCCAGTGAATAAATCTATAAAATTTGGATTAAAAGAAAAAAAAATATTTTTTATTATTTTTTTGGGTTGGATCTAGCCCAGCCCGTGCAGGCTGGGCTGGACCTAGCCGGTCCACCAGTCCAGCCTGGTCACTGGCCTAAGCCAGTGACCCGGCCGAGGATCACGCACGCCTGCTACGTAACCAAATGAATTATAATCCACTGCTAAAGTAGCAAGTGAATTATAATTCATGGCTACAGTAGAAATGAAGGAAACGAAGAACTTACATACCTGGAGACGAAGCCGACTGCGCTGGTGCACTATCTGATCGAACGCTCTCTCCTCTGTGTCTTACTTTCCTCTTCGTCTTATCTTGTTCTTTGTCTCTTTGTCCTCCATCTCTCTACTGGTTCGGTTGGGTTTTGCTGACGCGGAGGAGGATGCTACTCTGGACGGTGGATGGTTGCTGAAGGCTACGACTAATGAGAGAGTTGCTGCTCCATCTGTGTTTGCTCATGGTGCAGTATAGAGAAGGTCGATCGCTCATTGGAGGTGCAACTTGCTGCTGTTCCACGGCCGGTGCAGGACGAGTAGATGGCGCAAGATCGAAGAAGTCCCTGCTGTTGTCAACATGAACTAGCTTTGCTGCCGTATTTCTCATAAAAGGGAGCCAGCCGTGAGGGACAGGGATGATGTTGTTGCTGTGGAGCAGAGAAGAAGTCCCTGTTGGACTGGGGGGAAAGAGGAGACGAAGTACTCTCCTGCAACACCGGACGAAAGCCTATATGGTGGCTTTTGGAGGTTGAAAGGGGGTGGCGGCAGAAAGCAGAAAGTGGAATACCCCCCCTTTTCGTGTTCTTCTTTTTTTCTTTTCTTTTTTTCTAGGTTTTTCTTGTAATGGCATCCTCTGGTTTCTTCCTTTGCTTTCTGGGTTTTTCTCTGTTTTTGGGTTTTTGGTTTTTCTCCCCTGTTCTCTCCTGTTTGTTCTCCCCTTCCTGTTTTCTGTTTTTTTTTCTTCTGGATTTGCCTCCCCTTGGTCTGGCCTATTGCTGGCCTTTTTATAAGGCCAGAACAAATGGTTGTTCCCCAGTACGTCTCTTCTTTCCTGGGAGGAGGATAAGTCTGGGGGTGTTAGTCTTTTGCTGGGACTTCGACGCGAGATTAGATCCTTATCTCCCCGGGATTGTGATCTTCATGAAGATAGGGATTGATCTTTGTGTTTTGGTAGGACTAGGATGCCGGCATTTCAATTTCTTTCCATTCTTTGCAAGCGGGTTTGCAGCGTCAGAGGAGGAGGAAGAAGAAGAAGAACAGTGCATGTTTGAAACGGCGTCGTTTTGGTCCTTGAAATGCCCATTTTCAATTTGGGCCTTGAAGTTTTGAAATTTTGAATTCAAGACCCTGATCTTTTAATTTCAAGATTGACCTTTTTAAAATTAAATTAAAAACAAGTGGTAAAAATTAAGTTATAACAACTTGCATAACTCCATATAATCTTTGTTGAAGTGAGTACAAAACGCCTTTTCAGATGATTTTGTGAGCCTTAAATGCTTTTCAAATGAATTTCCAATAATTCCTCTCCTTCCTTCCCATTTGGCCGAACCTCCTTCTTCCTTTTCTTACTTCCTCTCACTTATTTTCCTTTAATTTGGTATTTAAAACACTTACAGTGTTTTTGAGAACGCGGTTGTAAGTGTTGTGTTTGGAAACACGTAAATCGTGTTTTTAAAAAATTTAAAATATTTTTTTTATTTAAAATAATTTTTTTTTATATTTTCAAATCATTTTGACGTGCTAATATTAAAAATAATTTTTAAAAAATAAAATAATTTTATTTTAATATATTTTTAAACAAAAAAACATTTTGAATTGTCATACTATTATAGTCTTAATCCTCACATACTCTCAAGATTTTCCCTTAGATTTCTTGTTTTCCTGAGGATTCTAAGACTTTTTCTAGAATTTTCTCCAGGTTTCTCTCTTTCTTTCCTTTTCTTATTATAGCCGTCATGCTATAAATATATTCCAAACAATTTGGTTAATTCCTTTTATGTCCCACCTTTAAACCTTTCATGTTCCCAGGCAAATTTTTAACTAATCATGAGACTTGTTTCCGTTGAATTGAAACCACGGCATATCTAATTTCATTATACTAAATTTCACCATAATTCTTTCATTATTTATTTATTCCATCTAGTTTTAATTTATGTTTCCGTGTTTTTTATTTTTCAACTATTTTTCACAATTCATTTTTTTAAAACCTATACATAAACATTTTATTTTAATTTCTCATTTATCACCATCCCTATGAGTTAAATATTCCTTTTACACACTTAGCGTAACATTCCCATCATTAATTTTATAAGTTTTTTTTCCAGGGATTTACAATATACATACACCCTTACTACCATACTTACAATCACTATAAATATAAAAGATAATCTAAAAGGAAATATCAAATATCAACTCTTAAGTTTAAGATTTTTTAGTAGCCCTTGTGTGCTTCCTATACACCACGACCTTCACTTGTTTCATCTCAACATTCATTGGTCGCAACCTCAACAAAACAACATTAAAAAAACAAAATCAAAACCAAAAATGAAACATTATCAACAGTTCATTCATAACGTATCCCACTTACATGCACCATGAACAATCAAGATTTATATAACCCTGAGAGGTGTAGCTCAACTAGTGAGGCTCTAAGTTTGCTCCCTAGAGGTAACCAATTCAAGTCCCACAAATCTCAGGGTCACTGGAGGCTTACATGGTCGTTAATTTCAGAGCTCATAAGATTAGTCGAGCTATACGCAAGCTAGCCTGGACACCCACGTTAATAAAAAAAAAGATTTACAATAGCAACACATAAACATTGGAAAATGATATGTGACAAAAACTTACAATGTACTAAGCCCAATGCACCTCCTAAAAACAGGCGAAGCATCGAGACCTAGATCTTTCCACTTGATTGAAACTGGGACATCCTCCTAGTTGACTATCCAAACTCTTTGATAAAATGATCTACAAAACTTGTAGGTGTAATACCCTCATTTGCTTGTGACTTGACAGAAGCCGTTAATATGTTAGCTAACCACAAAAATAACTCTTCACCTACAACTTGCTCTATTGGATTCTTTACTGAAATCCCAATTTATAAAAACTACATTTTATTTAAATTTTAGAAAATTCATTCCTGAGTTAACCTTGTCGTAAGGTATCTTTGAAGCAACCTGAAGATATATATCCAAGGGAAGTAAGTCTCTTGAATTGCTTCATAATTGATTACAAATATAGGTTATCATCAACATGATAACCACCATCAGATTTGCAAAGCAGTAAGCCATTGCATGAATGTTCTTTTTTGATCATAATCATATTGAGATAATTCAATACAAGGATTTCAATTATAATATATTGGATACTATCAATTATTTCAATTGAAGAAAGCAAAGATTCAACTTCTATGGCTTTGCTGCCCATATCTAAATCAATACCAAAAATTAACTCCTCCAACACATAAAAGTAATCAACTTTTCAGTGAGATTTTATCTATTTATGCTTAAAAGAGTGACAAAAACAATGCCTCTCTTTTCTTCTTCTCAAACCCATAACAAATTTCTCTTCTAGTTCTAACTTTTCTTGGCTATTGTTCCTGGCAGAGCCGACTTAAGGTCAATATAGGACCTAGGTAAAATTATAAATAAGTCCTTTTAAAATATTTAAGAAATATTTTTTTTATTATGTATGTATGACAAGTGGGGCCTTGACCAATCTTCATTTCGTACTTAGAATCTTTTATTAAGTGGAGGCAATCTTTATTTCATAAAACATAATTGACAAATATATCTTACTTATTCTTGATATTTTTTGTTAAATGAAGACCCTGGGTCATTACCCAAGTAGCCCTTAGACTTTGATTCCTTGAAAAAGCAGTTTAGGGTTTTATTGATGTGTTCTTAAAGGTTTCTTGAAAGATGGAGTTTTTATTTAAAGAAGTGAGCTTTGTTTAGTTCATTGTTTTAAAAGCTGGACCAGCCGAACAAGTAGATTTAGGAACCAACCAACTTGAGACCTGAACCGATTCAGGTTGAAGAAAAAAAAAACTAGTTGACTCGGTCAAAACCAAGCTATCAACCTGTTGACTTAAAAAAAACATTTTGATCAAAATGATGTGATTCTAACATTTTTTTATAATTTTTTTTCAGATCAAGTTTAAAACTACGAGTTAACTCTCATGTGCCTCAATTCAATCTTAATTGATCACAAATTGAATTGAATCTGGAAGTAAATTGAAGAGTTATAAAAGAATTGAAGATAAATTTAAAAAAATATATCTTATTGTATCGATTACGGTCAACTTGAATTAACTAACAAAATTTACAACTCAGGTCATGGACATGATCTCAATTAGGCATAATTTTGTTAAGTTAAATGATAAAAAAAAAGGATGAAATTGTTTTTTTTTTTTTCAAGTTAAAAATAATAATAATGACAACAAATGGTTAAGTTGCACTTTTTTCTCTAAAAACTAAGGGGAAAATGCAGTATAAAAAGGGCTCGGATGTTGTGCCTTAACATGTCAAAACTTTAATCCATGCTAAGGGCCAAACCGGGTTTGATTTTTTTCTTAAATTTATTATGAACCAGGACAAAGAATATAAAAAACAAAACAAAATAAAAAAGAGTCCAGGCTTGCGAGCCTAGTGGCCCAGCACGTCTAGGCCTTCAAAAAAGCTCATGAGTGCAGGCTTGATGGCCCAAGCTCGTGCACCTAGGCTTATATTTTTTTTTTTAAAAAAAAATAGACAACACACTTGTCTGCTTAGATTTCAACCATCATTATGATGACCATAAAATTAGTATAGACCTATATTTCCCATAAAAACCCAATTTATAACCCATTTTAACCAAACAACACCTCAAAAACACCTATAAACTAATTTCTCAACCCAAGAAATCTTAAAAATAGTCTAAAAATAAAAAATTAAACTGGATTAGAGTTTTCTTCCTCAACTTTGATATATATTTTTTAGAAAATATTGAGCTTTTAAACAACTACCATCGAGTGCTACTCTATTCAAATATAACCTATGGACACCAAGATAAACTGATTTGTGTCTAGAATATCTAAAAACAATGAATTTCTTTCTATACGCTAGAATCAAGTGAAACTTTCTCTTTCCTTCACAAACAGGGACTTGAAAATAATAATAATAAAGTTTTGTATCAAAACTAAATTTAGAAAAACATAAGGGACCAAAAAGTTCAAATTTTAAAATTTGGAGTACTAAGCTGTACTTTTCACGCCAACTTTAAACACACCATCTATTTTCAGCAACTTTTTTTATGTTCTTTTTCTTTTAATTTTATCTTAGGCCAACAAATACAATGCAATTAGCTATTAACTTTGCAATTAAAAGACTCAATTGATGAAAATAAAAATTAAAATACCAAAAAAAAAAAAAAACTCCAATCCATAGTTAACGTTTAACATTATTCACCACCACCATTCTGTTTTAGTACATTTGTTATATTTTTATCTCTTGAGAATGACTTTTTTTTTTTTTTTTTTTCATCACGAGTTAAGTAAATTAATTGTTTGACTCGAGTCAACCTCACTTTTAGACTTGAAAAGAGTTTTTGCCATTCCATTCATCTTATTCTGTTTTTAGTCGGTCTACAAAGGGATGGTGCCATTCTAGTCTACTACTGTAGTCCGTTGAATTGGTGAAACCTGGTCCGGGTCAAGTTCTAGATCACAGGGCAGATTTCAGGTCGGTGGGTGCCAGGTCTAGGTTTAATATCAATGTTAGCTAGCAGCATGAGCTTGAGGGGATTACTTGCATGGAGACTGCCAAAATAGAAGAAGAAAAGAAATTTGTTATCAAAAAAGATTTTCCAGTCTCCATACGGACAACCTAAAAGAAGCTGTTACAACCTGTGCAAGCAGCAATCACTACACGAAATAAAAGTTGAACATTGCATACATTATCTGAAACTGTTACCCCCCCCTACTAAAAACAAGGTCTCATGGAAAAATTGGGGCCGATGGCCAGGCCGTCAGAGGGCAATGCCACTAAGAAGGCAGCACTATCAGTAATCAAAGTTTCACTTGATGGATCAACCTGCACTTATCCCTGGTGCTTGTCTGTTGGAATGTTAAGGTCTTTGAATATTGGGCTGTCGACACCAACACCCATTACATTGAGGCCATTGTCAACGTACATAACAGTACCAGTGACGGCAGAAGCTAAAGGTGATGCTAAGAAGGCAGCAGCATTACCCACCTCATCTGTTCCATCAGTTTTTTGAACTTAGTAATGACCATCATTTGAAGAAAATGAAGGAATCATAAAAATTAGAAATTGGGAACTGTTCAAATTTACCTGCAGATAGTTCTTTTTGCAAGGGTGCATTGGCTAATGAATATTCAATCATGGTGTCAATAAATCCAATTGCTTTGGCTGCTCGGCTTCTTAGTGGACCTGTGCGGTAAAGAAAGAAAGTTGAGGCAATGACAACAAAGGAGATACTTATAAAAGGTACTAAAATCTGTTGATATCAAGGCAACCCTGACCCCAAGTGACTTAGCGACAACTTAAAATGCACTAATCCGAAAATGGGCACAAAGAAAAAAGGACAGTGCTAAAGCAAAAATGAAGTATTTGTTCTTCCAGCTATAACCATCACCCAAGCTGTTTACCCTAAAAGTGGATCTAATTCATGCAGAATTACACGCAACTTGGAAGTCGAAACCATGACCAGATGGAAACACTGATTGGATGGTTCTACCATGTCACAGTGCATTGGAGGGTACCCATCTATAATGGGGCAGAACAGATAGGTACTTTACTTGCCAATCAATGTATCTAAAGAGATGTATCCTGGTAAAAGTTCTTAAGCATCTAGTAATAGCTTTTGTGCATGGATTGAGAGCTACCTATCTAAAGCACTAAGGGGGTGTTTAGCACAACTTTTGCTTCTGTTTTTAGGTGCTTTTGAAAGTGTTTTTGGCTTGAAAAAACATTAAATTGATGCTTTTTTTATGCTTTCTGATGGTTTTGATGTGCTTATGTCAAAAATAAATAAACAAAATTATTTTGATGCATTTTCAAGCAAAAAGCTATTTTAAAAAGCACCCTACACCACAATCCAAAACACCCCCTAAGTTGAGAATTAAAATAACCAATACATCAGAGAATTCATACAGTTGCATATTTAGGGGTTTCAGAGAAGAAAACCCTTAACAGAACTTTATATTCCAATCAAGTTGTGTTACTTAACAAGATGAACCAAATTATATTCTTTGGATGCTCTTACTTTGGGTCGAATGGGATTTTTATATTTCCTTGAAAAAGATAAGAAACTAATAGAAAATTGTGGGGCAAAGTTACCAGCAGATATTGTGTTGACCCTGATTCTGTTTTTCCTTCCTGCTTCAAATGCAAGCACCTGTACAAGAATAATTAAGTCATGACAGTCACAATTGTTTTGTATATTCATAAATCATGCACCCAGGTAAGAAAGGAAATGAACACTTGCACGTGTGTCGCTCTCGAGTGCAGCTTTGGCAGAACTCATGCCTCCACCGTATCTGCATACGAGAAAAAAACTATCAACTATGAGAAATGATAATTCTGCGACTCCAGAAGATGCACAAAAATGTCAAGACAAACATACCCTGGTATGATCCTCTCAGAGGCAATGTATGTGAGAGAAATTGATGAACCACCTGTATCAGCAGAAATCTGTTTAAATCATGTTTGCATGTGTAAGGAAATTAGAGATATAACTGAAAATGCTGAAACATTACAGAAGAAAGAAGGCCTGCCTGGATTCATTAAAGGAAGGAAATGCTTGAGTAAAGAAACATATGAGTAACTGGATGCAGATATGGCTGCAAGATATCCTTTCCTTGATGTTTCCAAAAGGGGTTTAGTAACCTATTAAGAAGATGATTTCATTGTTATGTAGAAAAGATAACAATGCACACAAATTTCAACATGAGAATTTATTTTACCTCAGGCCCATTGGCAAGTGAGTGCACCAGGATGTCGATGCTGCCATAATCCTGTTTGACAGATTCGGCAACTTCCTGCAAAAAAACAACACATGGAAATTCAGTGGATATATAAATCTGCAGCTCATTATACATGTTAAAATGTTTTTGAGGATGGCTAAACCACCAACAGAGCATGTCAATTGTTGAAATTTAAAAACAATTATGGCTTGTCTGGAAATTTTTATATGACATCAAAACATCTGGACACCCTATATATTCTAGGGTACAAAACTAAACAACAAACTATCAAATCTTTCAGTCAGAGAACAAATGAAATCTGATCTATGAGTAAGGTTTCGGAATTTTGGGCAAAGCAATACGACATAAACAATTTATATCAAGGAATGCAAATACAATGTCAATGGGTGGCTTTTGAAAGCATTCACCATAATAACAAGGGAAAAAGAAATTTAGGAGTCCATACCTGAACGGTCCACTTGCTGGATCCAGCATAACGCTTATTTGCTTTCACCTGCAAGAACATACATAAAAGCATGTTATATCAAAAGATGTTAGACCAATATTGTGTACAGTAAATAGGCTATATTCTTCTTGTCCATTACATCTTCAGGTACATCCTCAAGGTTGTCAAACACCGCATCAAGGGGATATACTTTGGTGATCTCCATCAAAGAACCATCTGGCAACCTGAAGAATCAAATAATTTGTTAGTAGATACAATCTATAACACACACATCAGAGCATAATTTAAAAGTTGCTAGCATCTTACACGCGAGATTCATCAAACTTTCCCCTTCGCAGGCTTGTTTCAAAAATGTTCAAAGCCTGCAACAGAAGCTTCCTAGTCACTAACAGAATACTTTTACATGGCACAGAAAATCTAAGCAAACAAAGAAAGAAATTTTGTAACGAAGAATTGATTTACTCACAGGCACCCATGTTCCAACCAGAATTTCAGCACCAGCAGCAGCAAGAGATTTTGCTATTGCCCAACCATATCCATTGTCGTCAGCCACACCAGCAATAAATGCCCGTTTACCTAAATATTACTTGTAGTTTAGTTGATCACAGATATGCAGAAGTATTGAACGTATTCAAAAGATGGCAGAATGTGGCCTTTATAGTAGTATTCAAAATTCAGTGTCTGTAGAGATTTGGCCAAATGTTGATTGATTTAAAATAAATGTTGGTTCCGTCATTTACTGAGGGAAAAAATTGATTTATAGATGCTGCTTACATAATGCTAAGAGCATATATAGGCAAGGAGGTGAGCATTCTAGCCAACAAAAGAGAAACAAGAGAAAAACAACAGTACCTCTCAAATCAATTGGCAATCCGGACACTGGCTTACTTTCATTAGATTCAGACATTGCCTTTGTCACAACCTTATTCAATTTAACTGAAGACGACATGAGTGTCCTTTTAAAAGGCTGGATATATGATATATGAGAACCACTCGCAAGCTTAGCCCATGAAGCCCCTTTAGAATTGGCGCCAAGAATAGCAGCACCTGCCTTAACCATTCTGCGAGAAGAGGAAATGCAGGGCCTTGCAGTTGCCATTTGAAGGCCAGAAGCCGCAGTTGCCGCCATTCTAAATAAATTAAACTTCTTAGAAGAAAACAGAGACCTGCAGAATATATAGAGATCATTCTCCATGCTGCATCACATAAAATCCATCTCTACAATATCATCTCAAAATCCTGCCTGGACCAAGCACGCCAAAGGTAGAAATCCATTTACGGATCACGAGTCATGAATCATAGCATATTAATTCCTAAAGTTAAACATTCTGTGTTACATGCATTTGCTTGCTACGTTTTCAGGAAAATCACTATTTTCTTTCAATGCAATTTTTTTCTCTTTTTTAAAACTTCCTTTGTACTCTCCATTCTTGTGACTTCTGGTCATCCATTTAAAAAACTCTCACTCCTATGATGAACAAGAAAACAAAATCTATGAATCCCAAAAACAAAAATAAAATTGAATAGCAAATCAAAATACTTCACTGGAACCCCGAGCTAATGGAGCAACAAGACAAGATTGTACCAAGATAATTAACAATATGAGCTAAACGGCAGCACTACAAGCTAAACTGTGTGCTTAAAATCTAAAAAGATCCCATCTTTCATTTTTCAAGTCATGCACAAACATCACATAACATAGAAACAAGCACTTCGACATCAATATCCACCAAACCATTCACCCCAATCAGTTCAAATCTCACATTCTAATCACAAATCCAACCCCATTAGAGAAAAACCAAGAGGTGAGCATACAAGCAAGAAATAAAACAATAAAAGCATACACAAAGAGAGAAAGCAAGCGAGGGCCAATGCATATGCTACCTTCGGAAAATGTTGAGAGCCGATGTGAAAGATGAGCTAATAAAAAAGGGTTTTGTTCTAAAAAGCTAATAAAGAAGAGATTTTTGCTTTTGGTCAGAGTTACAAAGGAAAGTTAGTCTTTTTGAGAATGAAGAAATGGGTTTTTGTGGGGTTTTCGATGAGATCGAGGGTAAGTGAACTTCGTTAGTAGCAGCAGCTAAAATTGTAATCGTCGAAAACTGACTGTTTGTTTAGTTGCTGTTTCTTTCTAGTTAGATAGCCTGGACCCTGGAGGCTGGTGCGATTAAGAGGCTAAAATAAAGTCTGGTCCCTCTATTTCTCAACTTTGATCAAATAAAACTCTATTTTAGATTAGGTTAAAATAACCCTTTAACGTTTAATTTAATGTGATTTTAGTCCCTTTATCCTAATTTATTATCTGTGTACCAGTCAGGTAAATTCTATGTGGTATAGTGCAGTTGGAAAGAGGATTTAAGATTGCATTTATTTGAAACTATAGGGGTTAATTTGAGATGATTTAAAGTTTAGAACTTGATTTGATCAAGTACATGAAAAGGAGGGGTCATATGATGATTTTAGCAGTGATTGAGATATCATAAAACGCCGTGTTGGTTTGGTGGGATTCTGGTAATCTGTAATGTGGCAGATGAGAAAGTTAGTGTGATGTGTTGGGCTTGTAAGCTTCGCCCTACATTGACAACTCTGAACTTGTAGATGCCCAAGATAGGCCTAGGTTTGTCCGAAGAAAAAATATTTGAGCTGTACTAGATTCTTTTTGGTTGTTTTGTCATGACGAATTCAATGTTGAGTTAAGCCCAAACCCAATAAAAAATTTAAAAGATTAACTAAGGGGAAAGGTTTTTTTTTTTTTTATTAGCTCTTCATTTATTTGATTGCACCTCGGTTTTTTTTTTATATATATATTTTTTTAATTTTATTTTATTTATTTGATTTCATTTAATTTTTCATTTGATTTCATTTAATTTTTATATCAAATTTAGTCATTATTTTTTTAATTTCTATTTATTTTTTAATCATTTTCTTATGATTTTTTTTAGTTTTATTTTTTAATATTTGATTTCAAATTATTTTTATATCAAATCTGTCTTATTTTTTTATTGCTATTTGTTTTATTTTTTTTATCCCTCAAGGGTTGACTTTGGTGTTCTTCATAGGTTCTTTATTAAATTTGATTTTTTTTCCTATCATTCTTTTTTTTTTCTATGCGGTTATCTTAATCAAATTTTCATGGTCGCGAGGTCAACAAGTTAACCTTGGTCTCGGTCGAGTTGATTTTTTTAAAATTAATTTTTTTTTAGTTTTATATTTTAATATTAATTATTTAATAATTGAACTGATAAGTTTCCTCGCTGATGTACATGTCAATCCCACCCAAATATCAATCTAGGCCTTCAAACGGGCTGGCTATCGAGTTCAGTTTCTTCTTTGAGATTGGGAGAATGATTACAGGAAAGGAATCATAAAGCTTGTTGAGTGTCCGAAGACCACGAGAGCAAAAGCCTGCTTTCTTGCTGGAAACAAAGGATGGTGGGAGAGGGGGGTCACTTACCTAATTGAGCTGTTAGGAAGGGACAGCTTGAGCAGTGGCTTCCACCCTTGACAACGCCATTTTAACTGGATTATGATCACATGATGAACTGTTTAGCAGTCTACCTTCTGGGTTTTGAGGGTCATATCTCGTAGAGGCTAGGCTGCCTGCAAGAATCATTTCGTTTTGTTTTCTTGTATGTGTTTGTTTCCAAAATGGGAAGAGTGACCTATAAATCATAAAGAGAAACGTGGGGATGACACATGCAATATGAACAGTGCATATTTTAGTATTAAATAATATTATATCATTAAAAAAAACTTTTTTTAGAAATGTATTGTTTATGTTGTGATGATTTGTATTTGTATTGAACAAGTAAAAAATAAAAAAAATTAATCTCTGTGTGTGTGGACACTGATCCAAGAACACATTAATCTTTGAGAAAAAAAATAATCTTTAAAAAATTAATAGAATGATTTGGGGCACCTAATCTTTAGCTCAATGAGGGCTAACTTAATTAATTTATTAGTAAATTTTGAATTTTAGGGCCAACATTTAATAAAAATTATTAAGTTTTTTTTTGGCTGTTTGGAAGTGTGGTTGTGGTTGTTTTTTAAAGTGTTTTTTGTATCGAAATGCATCAAAATAATTTTTTTTATTTTTTAAAAATTATTTTTAAGATCAACGCATCAAAACGATGCAAAACATACTAAAAAAAATTAACTTTTAGAAAAAAAAAATTAAATTTTAAGAAAACACGGTTTGCACTACGTTCCTAAACGCTATATAAATCAATGTAAAAATATATCTTTAAAATCATCTAAAGAAATATTTAATCTCTACTAATGCATCTCTAAAATATTTTCAACGTGTAACCAAAACAAAATCTCGCATACAAGGAACCTAGTAGTGTTTAGGCAATTCAATTTTGAGAGTTAAAACAAAATCATAATTATAACTAAAATTTAACTTGAAATTAACTTGATTAACACACATCAGCTACCCATTATTATCAAATCCATTGATTTCAAGTCTAACATTATTATTGTATAAAATTTTCATGGTGGAAATTTCCATTCCTGATCAAGATCCACATCCACCCATGACTTTATCATATTCATTTCCAATCATCAATATGATTATTATTGTTTGTGATATCATCCCCACTACATTCAATATAAAAATAGTATAAATCATGAACATCACTAAAAATTTTAGATTAGTTTTCATATTGAGTCTTTATATATATATATATATATATATATATATTAGTCTTATTAAATTCTATTTGGCCTGAGAGATCAAGCATGTAATCCATAATCCAAGATATAGTCTGAGTTGAGTTTTAAATAAATTGAGTAAAAATTAATATTATCAAATTATATTAGCAAGATGAAAGTGATATAATTAAAACTCAACTAATTACCTGGATTAATCCATTTGACCCGTGAATTTAGCTGTGATTAATGAGTTTGTAAAACACAAATCAGCTGATCTCGTTGATTTTTCAAATGCACCACTTTGTAGTTTCCTAGGTCACCAAATCTTTCTCAGTGTTGTAATATGATTGTTTCGGACAAAAATCTTATGATCTGTACATTTCCACTTGGTTCTGTAGCCAACAAAATCTAGAGGTCAGAAATGGACATTAGAAAATGATTATGACCTTTATGACAATATTTCAATAAAGGTGGAAAAAATGATACCAGCAAAATGCATGGATTACACGCATAAAAAAAGAGGCTATGAAATTTATTTCTTGCTTTTTAATGTAGTTGTTTATCTCTTACCCACGCACATATATTTTTTTTTTCCTAATTTCATGTCATGTGATATTTTTGGATCAACTTTTTCATATCAAAATTAAACTTTAGATTAGTGTCTAATCAAATTTAATTTATACATAGAGATAATATTTATGTATTATTTTTTAGAAAACGGGGAGGGAGTAAGAGAATAGTACAAGAAAGTGACTTAGTAAATGTCATTAAACTTAGCCTATGCGGCTGAGAGATTAATTTATTTCCATGCTAATTTCACTCGGGTTTTAAATTAAATTAAATAAAAATTAATTTGATGTGACATCTTATAAGTTAATTTAGTCAAATTTTAATTTAATTTTTTAAATAATATCACTTTATTTTTTATTTTTAAAATGATATTATTTTAGTTGACCCGATTCAACTCAGATTAAATCGTCTGATTTTCCAGATTTAATAAATTTAGCCTAAATCTGCTCACTATTAGGGAAGAAAAACTCGAAAAATAGGTTTCGAATTCTAATTTACAAGTCATAAAAAATGGGCAATATAGGTTTTTTCTTCTTCTTAAATTAGTCTATGGTGTATCCTGCTTCAATACAGTCATCATCATGTGAAGACTTGGAGTTCAAATATGCCATTGGCCACCATCGAATAACAGCAACCGCATAATAAAATTATAATTTTTTTTTTATATGACTTAAAGTCAAGATGACCTTGGTAAATATTAATTTAATTTCTATAACAAAAAAGTTTTACACAATTTCTTTAAGGAGTGATCACCAAATACTTGAAGTTATTGCAGCAACTATCAATCATAAAAAAAATAATGCTAATCTTATACAATATATATTCTCATAAAATTTATTTATAAAAAAACAAATCTTTTGTAAGATTAACACTAATCTCATTGTAAAACTCTGTCAAATTATGTGTAATTGTGGTTAAGAGCTTTGTTAAGCCAATATAATAATATGTCGGCCTTCTTGCACTATCTAATCCTAATTCTATCATTAAAAAAAAAGAGCTCGAAACTCTATTTCGATAATATTTCAGCTAAACATGATTTCAACCGCTTAATCAAACACTAATCTCGGTTTACTCTTACTAAATTTTTTTGTTTAAGAAAGATCCAACAATTCTCAAGATTCCAACCTCAAATGTTGCGAAAGAAATCCCAAGTTTAATCACAAGATTGCTATCCTCTGGGATCTGATAGAAACAAGGTTGACGAAGATACGAGCTACACATTGCCAGAAAAAGACTAGCCAAATTGCCAAGATTTTGAAGAGGAAATGAGTCATAATTAACAAGTGAAAGACAGTTTTTTATACTGCAACAAACAGTGAGAAAATTAAGACGAGACTCATGAGTCATGAGAATCAAGATCGGGTCTGAGTGGGAGACAGCTTATCTAATGATAAGATGAATTGAGATGGACACTACCCTAGAAATTGTTTGATTTGATAAGTCATGGCTGCACAGTGTAATGTATATGGCCCGGTCCTTATCACCTTTTCATCTTTGATTCTGGCCCTGAAATCAAGTTCCTCCTCCTTCCATAAATTCTTTTTCATATTTTTCTTTGAAAATTCATCTTGAGTAGCATTATCAAGTAAATCCGAGCCCATTTTGTTAAATATCTGCCTAATATCTCTTTCATTACCAGCTTATCTACATGGCTTGGCGAGTCCCTGTTGAAAATTGTTCATCGAGCACCCTCCTAGTCGAATAACAAATCACTTGCTGCAAGGAACAGGACACAGCAGCAACGTGATGAATTTTGTTCTTCTTAAAATTATACATAGCACACTCCTATCCTATTAGAATACATGGTTTAATAGTGAGTTTTTCCCACTATTGAATTAAATCGAAAGTTAATTTAGTCAAGCTTAATCAAAATCCTTTTAAATTTTGGTTAACTTTTTCATTTTTACAAAATGACATCATTTGAATTTTTTTAAAAAAATATTGAAGAGACACTTTTTTGGACCAACCTATTTAATTTATGACATTGAATGAGTTTATCAACTTTGGTTTTCTCCTTCTTGTGTGCTATTTTTTAAAAGTGTTTTTTTTAACTAAAAACACATCAAAATATTATTTTATTTATTTATTAATTTTTAATATCAACATATCAAAATTATAAAAAAATATTATAAAAAAAATTTAATTTAATGTTTTTTTAGATTAAAAAACATTTTAAAAATAAAAAAATATCGCAATATCAAATGGGGGATTAAAACCAAACCGACTCCGCTAATGAGTTTATAACTTAATCCACATTTACATCTTTTTTCTTAAGAAACTTCGAATTCCAACCTTTTCTATTAATTTTTTTTTTTATATGGGTCCACCACTTTCCTAATTCCAATAGGTTTGATTTTAATTAATAATAATCTCTTGACCGTTCATGATGATAAAGAAAATGACCGTTGGAGTTTTTTAAACAATTCTCTAACAAACAAAGAATAATTAATTTGCCTTCTTCCTTATCAATGTATATCTCTTGGCTTATCAAAATACTAACTAATTTAATCTTAATTTTGGGTTATCGCTAAATCATTGAGACTTATCTGATCATTAATTTTAGGGTTATTAAAAATTAATTAAAGTGTATGTAAATTAGCTTGAATATCCATGGTTATAAAAAAAAAACTAATTTTCCTTTTCTTATCAAAACACATCTCTCCACTTATTAAAAAATTATCAACCATTATAAGATCTGTATTTGATGTATTTAATGGACGGAAAAAAACTTGTATCTTAAGGCATGTATCGATCACCCAAGACAAACCCTAAATCCAAAATAAAATAAAATGTAAAGGAGAGCAATTATTTATGTTTTTATTATTTTTTGTGGATTTCAGATTTGATTTTCTCTTTTATTATTTATCTATCTCTTTTTTAAAATGGATATATAAATAAGACAACTAGAATTAATGTTATGGTCACATCTAAACGAAAAGATCCGTTATTTTTGTGTGATCAAAGAAGTTGAAAAAGAGTACGTAGGAGGAGGAGTTTTATTAGGAATTAGTTATCAATATAGAAGACTAATTATCCTTGACTTGATGAAACAAACTTAGCATTATTTAAGGATTAATTACTTGTTAAGATAATCCCATTACTATATAAACACTCCTTGTCTCTCCCATTCTCTCTACCGTTAATGAGTACAGCAATAGTTTTATTGGCTATCAACACTTGCTAGCTAGGGTTTGGTTTGTGCGTGTGTGTGTGTGATATGAAAGAAAATAGTTTATCAAAGCTAACATTGCATTGACACATTGAATATTGGGAGTGTTTGAGGCCATTGGCCAGCTTTGCTCATCTTTTAAACATAAATGACAATAGGGTTTCTCGGATTTTCTAGCTTACCGGCAGCAAGTCTTATCGACACACGTTCTTCACCGTCGCCGGAGTCCGGCATAATCATTGGTACCGCACGCTCTTCACCATCCCAAGAACCAGTCACAGTCCCGGAAAAATTTAAGTTGTCTGTGATCAGGTTTCGTAAAAGGTTTGTTCTTGCATTATTACGTGATAATACATTAATTATTCTCCTTCGACTCAAATATTAGCTTGGTCCCATGTTGCCTATCAAATACTTCAAGCTGATCTATTTACTCAGAGAGTTGTCAAAGATCATGCCCTAGCTAGGTTATAGAATGCAATAGAGTAGTCTTTATATAGATGGATAGATGTGACTATATATATCCACTTGCAATATGTTACTTTTGTTATTAATTAGGCGTTTTCTTTCCTAGATAAATCATAGAATATTATGGTAATCAGTCAAATTATGTAGGTGTTAATTACATATCTAATCAAAGAAAAATAGATAATCTAATTGCATCAAGAATCATGGACGTGGATAAGTAAAATTGACGTGAAAATCTAAAATCGCAAGAAAGGTAAGAAACTAGAACCTTTCATGGACACTAAAAATCTGATGAGATCTTCAAAACGAATTATATGGCATCAAAATAGTAGACTTGCAGATGATTTACGCGTCAATATTACTTCAATGGCATATGTTTTGTGTTTATAATTTATATTGATAAGAACACTTAACAACAAGGCTAAAAAATAGAATTGCTTATAAAGCTTATTTCTTCGAGTCCTTGATTATACGCTATACCCTTGCTGGATAACTGTTCTACTCTTACTGCACAGTCCTATTTTCTCAAAATGTGGCAGAAAAGAAATTTTGTCTTCTCAAAAGACTATACACAACTATACATGTACAGGTTGACTTTTGGATTTTTTTTTTTGACAAGAAGAGAATATTTTAAGGAAACTCATGTATCCCACTTCAAACAAATGTAAATGAATTGAATGTTATAACTATATTGTATGAATCTATTTTAATTAATAATTGTTTGGCAGATGATAACTTTGATCTATTTTTAAATGTGGGTGTATTTATTCATAATTATTAAATCTAATTTGAAAATAAACCAAACACATGGCCGGGTCATATATAGATGAGTGTGATACTGTTTAAATTGTTTTTTAGAAAACTCAACTCGGTGAGAGTATTATCCGATCAGGTCAATTTATTTTTTTATATCTAGCCCAAGTTAGATAACATTGTTCTAAATTAATGATCTAACTGGTTATGCCGAGTTTAATATGAATATTTTATTTACATGTTCTTGTAATTTAATAAAAATAACATGTGAAAAATATTTTTTGTGTTTCACTTGATGTTTACAATTGACACGAGAAAATTTTGAAAATTTCTTAGATATGATTTTTTCTTCATATAAATAACGAAATTGAGAAATTTTTGCACCATATGGCCTCACTGGAGGTGGTTTTTCAATCCAAGGCAGAAAGTATAGTGTTCATGACTGTTACTCATGCATGGTGATGAATTATTTGGAATTTATAAATGGATAAGATTGAGAAGAAAGTGAAATTAAGGAAAGACTATCAAATTTCAGAGAAAAGTAAAGATTTTCTAAGGAAGGAGATGGCATCTTTAATTTTCCCATGAAAGTAATATCCCACTGGCTATGATCTGATCATGGAAGAAATGACCAAATTTGTGGCACACACTCTTCTAAGTTGACCTCTCTTCCCTGTTCCATTTTCCACCCATATTTTCTTCTTCAATAGCAATAATAAAGGATTCTGAAAATGACTTGCAACCTCCACTCTATTCCTCTCCTCTCAATTTTTTCCTATAAATCGAACTCTCTTGCACCACACTCTTATCCATCTTCCTCATCTGCATTAAACTTCTTCTAGTACTTCTCCTTTTGTTTTTGAATGTTTGTGAGTTTCTTTTGAGGAGTTTAAAACCCTGTGTTCAGCCTCTGGGCCAAGATCAACAGTCCTAACAAGTTATCGTGCACTGGTAATGTATTCTTGCACAGTCTCGAGCCTTACCTTTTCTATTTTAAGGATTGAGTTTTTTTCTTTCCCCCTTTCCTTTTAGTTTATTTCTTATTTTCTCTTTTTGTTAAACGTGGCCATGCATGTAGTCTTGACGTCCTACGTTGCTTGCCATTACATTATTATTATCTATGTCTCTTTTCTATCTCCTTCAAATTTTGATGATCATCAATTCTCATATCTTCGTTCCATCTCTGATCGATTTCTGATCTTATTTTGCAGAACAAACATTCAGTTGCTGCTATGGATTCGTTCTCTTCCACCAACGCTGTGCTAAAGGTTCGTAAAATACTAAAATTATGTTAATAAAAATATTTTCAAGAATTTGTAATTAAATACCCTGATCCTACCGTGTTTCATTTAGTACAGAATTTAATTTCATGTTTTTGAATTTTAATTTTCGCTTTTCGGTATTGGCCAGTTATGTGCAACTGAGTTATAATTAATAACAATATTATTTGTTTTTTTTTAATAAATAAATAGAAGCAGGTGACAGGAGAAAGTAGTATCATCTCTAGGGAAAATGTAGCTGTGAAGAGAATCAGAACTGAGGAAGAACAGGAGATTGCTAACAGAAAGCCTTCCCTTATTTGGAAGAGAACTGGAGGGTGGACAGCTGCAAGCATCTTGCTAGGTATTCATAACCAAAAGAGAAAAAAAAAAAAACTTTCAACTTCTTATTACGTAACTAATTATGGCTTGTAAGAGAATGTAAGCGATCGACTAATCTTGTTGTTTTGTTTCCACTCCATTCCGCTGCAGCAAATCAATGCCTGGCTACACTAGCTTTCTTTGGAGTTGGTGTGAATTTGGTTCTATTCTTAACAAGAGTTCTTGGTCAAAGTAATGCTGATGCTGCCAATAATGTCAGCAAGTGGACTGGCACAGTTTATCTGTGCTCACTCGTAGGAGCTTTCCTCAGTGATTCATACTGGGGTAGATACTTGACCTGTGCAATCTTTCAGCTAATATTCGTCTCGGTGCGTAATATATGTTATCCGTTTTAGAAGTTGAAATCTGAATTTGTTTTGTAACTTTGATGTGATATGCTAACCATTGTGTGTGTGTTTATTAGGGATTGGTGCTCGTATCGGTATCATCTTGGTTTTTCTTGATCAAACCAGATGGATGTGGTGATGGAAAATTAACCTGTGTGCCGGCAACATCGATGGGACAAGTTGTTTTCTACTTGGCTATATACTTAGTAGCCTTTGGATATGGTGGACATCAACCTTCCATAGCGACATTTGGAGCAGATCAATTTGACGAGTCGAAACCGAAAGAAAGAAATTCCAAGGCAGCTTTCTTTTGCTATTTCTATTTTGCACTCAACTTTGGATCTTTATTCTCAAACACCCTTTTGGTGTACTTTGAGGATCATGGCAGATGGACACTAGGCTTCCTGCTATCATTAGGTTCTGCAGTCGTAGCCTTGGTATCATTCTTGTTTGGGGCACCTGGTTACAAGTACGTAAAACCTTGCGGCAACCCTTTGCCGCGAGTTGCTCAGGTGTTTGTGGCTGCAGCTAGGAAATGGGATGTTATCCCGGTGAAAGCTGATGAACTGTATGAACTAGAAGGACCAGAATCTGCTATCAAAGGGAGCAGGAAGATTTTTCACAGTGAAGAATTTGAGTAAGTACTAAAATCCTTCTTATAAATTAATGATTCTTTAAAGTGTGTTAGTAGCTCATTAAAGCCTCAATCATCCATATTTTCCTCCTATGAGACTAACCCATATAGATCAACTACTGAAGTGGTCGTTTTGTCAAAGGCAAAACCACATGGAAATAAGGTTTGTTCCAAGGTCGATAGCCATAAATTTTAGTTTTGAGCATGCCATGAAAGGGACTGGTAAGTGATTTACGATTACTGATTTTGTTTCTTTTTTAATGTTGTTAGGTTTTTGGACAAGGCAGCAACAATGACAGAGGATGATTTGAGTCACCAAAAGAATCCATGGAGGCTTTGCACAATAACTCAAGTAGAGGAAGCCAAATGTGTTCTTAAAATGTTACCTATTTGGTTATGCACTATTATTTACTCTGTTGTCTTCACTCAGATGGCATCCCTCTTTGTTGAGCAAGGAGATGTCATGAATTCCTATATTGGAAAGTTTCACCTCCCAGCTGCTAGCATGTCTGCCTTCGATATCTGCAGTGTCCTTGTTTGCACTGGAATTTATCGTCAAATCCTCGTGCCATTAGCTGGAAGGTTAAGTGGTAATCCTAAGGGGTTAACTGAGCTTCAGAGGATGGGAATTGGACTCGTCATTGGAATGCTAGCAATGCTTGCAGCGGGTGCTACTGAGATTGAAAGGCTCAAGAATGTTATTGAAGGGCACAAAGTCAGCTCTTTAAGCATATTTTGGCAAATTCCACAATATGTTCTTGTTGGTGCATCCGAGGTTTTCATGTATATAGGTCAATTGGAGTTCTTTAATGGCCAAGCACCAGATGGGATCAAGAGTTTTGGAAGCTCACTTTGCATGGCTTCAATCTCTCTTGGCAACTATGCCAGTAGCATGCTAGTTAATATGGTGATGAAGATTACAACTAAAGGTGACAAGCCTGGATGGATCCCAGATGACTTGAACACAGGACACATGGACAGGTTTTACTTCCTGATTGCAGTGTTAACAGCCTTTGATTTCGTGATTTACTTGTTCTGTGCCAAGTGGTACAAGCCTATCAACATTGATGACAGTCAGGGAATTGAGATGGAAAAGCAAGAAGATGATGTGCTTGCAAAAGTTTAATTAGCTCCACCTTAATTTGAACCAAATTTGGAGGCCAAGACCTCTTTCCCCGTGTTCTCAAACCATCATATGCTTGTTGGTTATTCCTAGTTCTCATTATCCTTTCTAACATTTGAATGAGTACTTTCGGAAGGCTCGTTTCGACAAGAACAAAGCTTGACCTTTGCTTGTTGAAGGAATGATTGCTTTTTTCTCCTGGTTGTAGGATTTGGTTATATTTATTATAAATAAGTTTTGCAGATCTTGATCAGATCTTGTCATGTTTGGTTATGTTTATCCAAGTTTGATTGGAATGTAATATTTCTATGTTCCTTGTGGGGCATGCTTGCTCATCAGATTCTCTTCACTTTCACACTGCTTTTGGCTGTCCTGCCCTTTTCTTTAAAATTGCTCATATTCCATATTTAGAACCGGTTTGGTTACAAGGTGCACCTTTAGTGCAGCCTGCGTTTCGCCACCAGGTGCACTGCGTATAGCCTAACGGAGCCTTTGTAGGCTTAATCCAAACAAGTTTAAAGAACAAGTGCACTATAATATATATGACCCACCCTTAGATCACCAACATCTTGACATAAGATGAGGTGGTGTTTTTTGGCCAGTCTGCACCTACCCCAGATGCAATATGTTGAATTCTAGGAAGCAGATCAGCATCAAGAAACAATCCACTCTAAGCCTTAGGATCAGGACTCACTCAGCCTGCAACAAGTGGAACTAAATTGACACAGAACACAGAATTTGAGCGTCATGCTCCATTCTGCAATAGCTTCCATGTCTTTTTAGTGGATTTCACATCATGTTTTGTAAGGAGACATAAGTTGTGGAGAGGAAATTGACAAGTTTCTCATAGAACTACAAGAGATTGATCCAGATGGCCTATGCTGCTATGCAGTAGTGCTGCCTTGCCCTTATCTTTACATCAAATTATTTCTATCCATGTTGCTTTATCTTTGGTATCAGCTCACCAGAATAATTGCAATCAACAGTTATGAAACTCCACATAAGTCTAATACTTGTCGAATTATGACAGCATTTTACCAACAGATTGATCAGGGCAGATCGATGAATTTAGTGTTCTAGATCAACCACACATTGCGCGCTCTCCCCGTTCCACTAGGCTAAACCCGTGAAACTGACAAGCACGCACGCGTGCGCGAACATGCAAACACACAAGAAACTGCCATAAATTCAACATATTTTGTGTCTGCCTCTGATGTGAACTAACAAGTTTGTTTCTTGTGGCAGCAGAAAGATATGACATGGAGCATTAGGGCTAGTTCCTACCTTCCCTGAAGCCAATTATGCAGATTCCTGAAAGCATACAGCCTTTAAGGAACAACAGAGAAATTCAAAGCAGAAGATAAGAGGGACTTCCTTTCTAGAATGACTTGTACATAACCTAAAAGAATAACATTTTCTTTGACAACCCCATGTTGTGATTTGTGAACAGATCAGAAACGTATCTCTTTAAGGAATGGACAGCAACTGGTCATCATGGAAGTGCTAGAAAAATAACCTTACCTAGGGACTAGGGCAAGTTCACCTTGCTCACTGATAACTGATGGATCCAAGAACCTACTAAGATCCAAATGCATGCATGTACTTATTTCATGATTGACTATTCTCTTACTTGGTCTGATGGGCTCTTGTTGACACCATGAATTAAAGGGTCTCTTTATGGCTGTACCATTCTGCAATTTGGTGCACTCAATTTCTCTCTAAGCTAAAAGAATTTCAGTGGGAATTTTCTCAATGGAAGAATTTTCAAAATATCACTCATTGTTCTGAGAAATTCTCCATAAAGCTAGAAAAATGTTCATGAATGAGTTATCCATATCGAAGCTATTGCAGTCTTGGACAAAAATTTAAAATAAAAAAAAATGATAACCAAAAAGCAAAATCTGTTATAGCATATCCCATTTCATAATCATAGCAGTAGCATTTATCATTAATCATAGCAGTAGCATTTATCATGATTGCTACATCCTAATCCCATTATTCATAAAAAACAAAAAAAAATTAAAAAATTAAAAAATTCACTTAAGTGGAAAAAACATTGTGTATTTACTATGTACATGTATTATTCCATGGATTACATTGTAGATATAAAGTGTTTATACACTAGACGACACTGTAGCATCATGAAAGCATTATGTTTGTTGTTTTTTAGTAAAAAATTATTGTTAGGGGCGTTGTCTTTGCTGTTTTCTGTGCCAAAAACAATTGAGTCTGGCTTGGCACCTAGACCCAACGCTATTAGGTCTGCTTATCAAGCGAGACCCAAATCGCTTCTAACAGGTGTTGGGTCTGGTTTGGTAACCAAACCCAACGTTATTGGGTCTTGCTCGTAGCCAGACCCATGGCTATTGGGTCCGGCTTTCAACCAGACCCAGATAAGTTCAATTTTTTTTCCTCTTTATATTTATTTTCTTTTCTCTTATGTAAATTTTTTTTTCATAAAAAGAAAATAAATTGTTGAAACTTTTTTTATACTATACTTTAAAAGGTGTGAGAAAAATATTGTACATTTACTATAGATATAGATTCATTGCACTGTGGACTACAATATATACATAGGGTGTTTGCACTGTGGACAACACTGTAACACTATAAAGACGTTGTCTTTGCCGTTCTTTAGTCAAAAAGTGTAGCTGGAGGGCATTGCCTTTTTTGTTTTCTGTGTCAAAAATTATTAAGTCTGGCTTGGCGGCTGGACCCAATGTTGTTGGGTCCTTCTGCCAGCTAGCATGATCCAATAATGTTGAGCCCTGCTGCCTAGCAGGACCCACTAGCACTGGGCTCTGATGCCCACCTGGGTCCAATAACATTTGTCGAGTTTATTTCATTCAAAATTCAGGCTTGCAATTGGCCTAGAGTAAACTGGTTAACCCGCCGAGTCAACCCGAAACTCGGGCAACCCGTCAAAAACCCAAAAGAGACCCGTTTGTTTTTTAAATATGTTTTTTATCCTACCCAGAGACCTTAATATGTGTAGCCTTACATGTTATTCTTTTTTTTATTCAATCAATTTAATGTTCTATTTTTCAAGATTCAATATCTTGATCTACATTTGTCTCTTGGTTTTTCAAGTTTTGTTTTTAGGTGCCATTAATTATTTTTTATTGATTTATTAACGCATATAATTCTTAATTTATTTGATTATATGTGTGCATAAACTTTTTGATTTGTTATATTTTTTGGACTACCAAAATATGTTGAAAAAACTTGCATAGATAATTTTTAATAAAAAATAAAAATATTTGACTCGCGGCGGAGCACAAGTTACATAGCTATTGGGTCCGGCTTTCGACCAAACCTGGATATGTCTAAATTTATGTTTTTATGTTTTTAGATTTTTTTTTCTTTTCTCTTATTTAATTTTTTTCATATGATAAAAAATAAATAAATTGATGAGATTTTTTTTATATTGTACAAAAGTTGGGTGATAATAATTTTTTTTCATTTGAGGTTAGGTTGATTTTATTTCTTTTCTCTTAGCCTACGTCCTGTTGCCACTAGGATCCAATAGAGTTGGGTCTTGTTATCCAACAAAACTCAATAACATTGGGCTTTATTGCCGGCATGACTCAATAGAGTTGAGTTGTCGCCAGACCTAAAATACTTAATCTGTTTTCTATAATTTTTTATAATTTTTTTATATTTTTTAAAAATATTGTTATTAACTTGAGAATATATATATATATATATATATATGATGACTTTAAAGTTCAATCTCAATGATCATAGCAGTAGCATTTATCATGATTGCGACATCCTAATCCTATTATTCATATATGACAAAAAAAAAAAAAAAAAAAACACTAACGTTTTCTCTTTGATAATCTTAATGATGTACCTCTACGTTAACCTCTCTGTATAATAATACATGGCTTTATTGTTCAACCTCAATAAATCAAATGAGGAAAATAAGTTTTTTTTACCATTGAATTATAGGGTTTAGACTTCAAAAATAACATGACTTACTGATTTTTCATCAGCGCACAGACCATTAAGTTAATTTAAATATTTTCTTTTATCTAAAATGATGTCGTATTATTTTTTAAGAATACATTTTTGGTTTTGATCTAATTATATTTGAACTGAATTTAACTAGGTTAATTAAATTATAAGTTATTCAGGTATATTACTTAAATTTAGCTATGCCACCATTAAAATCAATTAAAATTATATTTAAATAAATTTTTAAATCATTAGTTTATCAAATCAACTCATCATATTAGACCGTGTTTATACCTATGTATCGGATCATCCTTACAAGCTTGACTCGTAACTTTGTACAACAAAGCAAGGATTTATTGGGCCTAAAGCCCATCAACGAAAAACTATCTAGTAATTGGGGCCTAGCTTCAACAAAACGCAACCCAAAATAAAAAGCCCTCCTTTAAGGCCCCTTTCCGTGTTCCACTCGAGCTGACATTCCCGCTTCTTCCACTCTTCTCTAGACTAGCCCCTCTCTCCCCCCTTTCTTCTCCTCCAATCCATCAAAAAGCAAGAAAAAATGTCTCCGCCGCCAGAACTGGTGTCGAAAAACAGATTCTTAGGGTTTCTAATTTGGCAAACCTTCACTTCGACCACCATTTACTTCCTCACAAAACTCTTCCTCCTCGCCTTTTTTACCACTCCCAAATTTTCACCATCCCAACTATGTTTTTCACTTCTCAAGTTTTTTACTTTTACCTTCTCTAACCTCCTCTTCTCTTCTTCTCTCTCTATCCTCTCATCTCCACAATCTCTTCCCTACGCCTCTCCTCTCCAGCTCGCCGCCGGTCTCGTCCGCTTTGCTTTTGTGTCGTCACCGGCGGAGCCTGAGTTCCGCCGTCGTGCGTTGGTTTCGGCGAGATTTGTGGTGTTTGTGGTGGTTGCTGGGATATCTGGGGCTTTGTCAGTGGTGTGTTTGTGTGGTTTTGATGGGTTTGAGTTGATTGCGAGGTTAGGATTTAGGGGTTTTGTGTTTGGGGTTTTGTATGGGTTGTTTGATGTTTATAAAAAAAGATGGGTTTTGGAGTTTCCGATCATTCAGGTCAGTGACTGTAGCTATTTTTTTTTTTTTGCTATGTTTGTTTTGCTGATAAAGTTTTGATCTTAGTATTTGAATTGGATTGTTATTGAAAATGAGATACGGGTTCTTGATAATGTGGAAGATCAATGCAAGTGAGTGTGACATTTTGTTAATATCTGTAGTTTTTTTTTGAAGATTTTTATGCTGGGTTTGTTGTTAATGTGATGTTTTGTTTACAAAATTGTATTCTTGATGCTTTTATTGGATTGCTATTGAAAGTGGATTGTGGGGTTTTGATGATGCGAAAGACCTATGTAAGAATATGGGCTCTTGAGCATGTGGAAGATCAATGCAAGTGAGTGTGGCATTTTGTTAATTTCTCTAGTTTGTTTTGAAGATTCTTATGGTGGGTTGGTTGTTAATGTGATGTTTTGCTTATAAAGTTGTGTTCTTGATTTTTGTTTTGGATTGTTATTGAAAATGGATTGTGGGTTTTTGATGCGAAAGACCTATGTAAGAATAGTGACTGTAATTATAAGGTTGAAGTATGTTATTGAGACTGAGATTTGGGCTTTCGATATTTGATTGAGTACTTGTATGGGATTGATGAATGTAAAGGGTAAGATTTTGTTAGCTGTCTTCGGAAACTTATTTTGTGTCTCTTAAGGAAGCAAGTTACAATTTTCACTTTGAGAGTGCTTACAAGTGTGTTTTCATAAAAATGATGAGTTCTGGATTTTCTAATTATTCAAGTGAGATTTGGTTGTTGTTTAATTGGTTGTTTTTTGTGTGATAATCTATTGGTGGCATTTGCTCTTTTAGTTATGGGATTTGTGATTGCTAATTTATTATTGGCATTGTGGACAGCGTCCTCTTTTCTACAGCTTCAAGATGGGACTTCCTTTGGCTATTAAACGAGCTTTAAAGCTTTCAAATGTGGCTTACCTATTCTTATCTGTGCTGCAAGTGTTTCTTCCAGAGCAATTTAAGAGTGGAGGGACCATGGGGCAGTTCATCACTGAGCAGATCATTCTGTATATTGGGAGCTTTTCTGTGGTTTTCTGTTGGGAATTGAGTCACCATTTACATCAGGTTAGTATAAATGTCCTTATTGTTTTTAGGTCATCTGTTTTTAAAAAAACCATTACAGATAACTTGACTTGAACTAGTCCATGAATCAAAAAGCCACATGACTTTGGCTTTCAAGCTTTATAGTTATCACTCCTAGCTATCTGATGTCTATTTGTATATCTTTCTTTACTGGTAAAAAACTGTTTATTTTTTTATGTGTGTGTGTGTGTGTGGAGAATGTCCAGCACTTCGATGCATTGGAGAAAATTTAACTGAATGTCCAACCATATTTTTCTTGCCTGGACAGTTAAAGGTATTCACATAATTTAGTTTCTTAAGGAAGCTAAAAGAACAAAATAATGATAATTTTTTTGTTCTTTTTTTTTTCTTGAGGAAGCTAAAAGAACACAATAAATGATAAACATCTTGGATTTCCGATGACACTAGTACAGGTTTGAGTTTTGAGAGCAGCCATTGAAGCATTCATTTGTCTTCAAATGCGTCCTCTGAATATCCTACTTCAATGAGAGAATAACTCTTTAATGGTCCTATCAATCTAAACAGAACATAAAATAGCAAACCTTTGTATCAGTAGTGATTGTCACTCATTGATCCTTCTTCAAGCTGCCTGGATTTTTATCCTTTTGTTTTTTAATCTTTATGGATCAGATTAGAAATATTCTTGCAATAGGGCACCATATGGAATGACTTTTTCATCTTATTATTTATTTCAGTCTGCTGCATGTGTAGTATGCACGACTTCCTTTTCTGGTTACTGCTTCCTAACATTTCTTACTTCTTCAATAGTAAGAATCCTCTCACTGTTTCATACCTGCAATGAAAATAACTTTGCAGATGGCAATGTGTTTGTGTTATGGTGTGTTGCTTGGTCTGAATCATGGTGCAGTAGGTTTTGTGTAGATAATTAGCCACAATTGTCTTATCTTCTCCCAAACCCTACTTCTTTTGACACCCTGCTGTTACTGTGAAGGTGCTACACACAAAAAGGTTCTTATTTGCACCGCCAAAAGGTTCTGCTGCAGCAGAGACAAATCCCAGCGAGCCTCTCCTTGCAGCCCTTGAGGAGAGCATTCCAGATTCCCTTCCACAGTATCTTGCATATCTTGATCTGTGTATGGTTTGTGAGAATAATGTAGATACTTGGCGCCGAGCTGCATTTTTTGAAGAAACTGGTGAAACTTACAAAAGAGTTGTTGCTGCATGCTTGAGGCCTTTGGAACAGCTTGCATCTAACTTGAGTGAAGGCTTGGAAGGTTGTTTTGTTGACAAGGCACACCAACTATCCAATCAATTGCAGTCGCCGACCGACTCTCAACTGGATTCAAGGCACTGTGAACCACTAAACAACTTCCAGGTATGGAACATTGTTGCTGATGACATTGAAATATTCTGCTTTTTGAATGTTTGCTGTGGTTATTTTACAGTTATTATATCCTAAACAAATCACTGTTACAGATGACATTGTCAATGTTTTAGTATATCAATATTCTTGTTGGTAAGCTAATATCTCTGTTTTTTAACTTTCATTTATAACGGAGTTAGCAAGCTTCTTGTCTGATGCAGCAAAACCTGTTGCAATGCATCCGATACATTCAAAGAGAGTTCAAAATTGATTTCAAAATCAGACTGTAGATTTTGTTTCTGAGTATCTTATTGATGGAAGAAATCTCTTCTACTGCAGGTGGCCTGTGACTGAAAATTTTGCCACCTTATGTAAAAATTATTTTACCAGTGTGAATTCGAAGACAATTTAATAATTGTTTTCAATTCCTGCAGAAGTATGCATGGTGCGCCAGGGCAGTTGCCTCCTTGACTGCATGGTCGCACGAGGAGGACAGATTTGGGGTTGCGCAACTCACTGGTAGCAATGCTGCTGTTACCTCAACACTTATCTCTAGCCTGCTCGCTGTTGAAGCTTTCATGGGGAAGAAGACAAGCTTGCAACCCCAACACTTGATGGGGCCAGCTGCTATTAAATGGAATACTCCAAACACAGGAAGAAGAGATGTTGTGACAACGAAAAAACAAGGTGGCCCTCAACATGCAAAAGCTTATGCCATGGCGGATGTGCTAAGGACTTCAGTCTACAGCATTGTGTCTACTTTCCACGATGAGATGTTCACAAGTAACAAAGCAGGTCTTTTTGAGAAGGATTGGGTCATTAAAAGCAAGCCCCTTTTCGGAACCTATGAGCTGCTTGTTCAGAAATTGCATCATTTCCTGGATTTCCGAGCTAACTAGCTACTTGTTTTCTTGTAATCGGCATTATCGTCATAATCCCCCTTCCTCTAGTCATTAGAGGAAACAGCGTCAAGGAGACAAGCTTGTTTGTTCACCTGGTTCTATTCACAAAGCTTTAACAGGTAATTTCAATTTTGCTTTGGAGGATAACTGAAAGTGTAACTATAAAATCACGCTGTATTGTTGGAAAACCTCTCAAGAATCAATCGTATTTTACTGAGTTGAGTTGCAAAATGATTTGAATCAAATGGTAGGGATATAATGGCTACTGAGTTTTGATACAAATAGGGCGCAAGGATAAATGTGACCTCTGAAGGACAACTGTTAGAACAAATTTTCAGAAAATGCTTTGAACCTCTATCGACTTGAGATATCTGTAGTTAACATGGAGAGCCTTCGCAAACAACACGAGCTAGAGGTCTGAGATTTTATTTTCACGATTTCTTCGATATTATTTAGGACTCTCCAAATCAAAATTCGACCTGAGCTTTCTCCCCATTTGATAATGCTTAATCATCCATATCATGGTTTTTATTTTCGGTTTGAGATTGATCTGGTTCAGGATACAGGTTATTGGGTTGCTAGATCTAAAACACCAAGACTGAGTTTGACTTGTGAAGTATCTTAAATTTAATCAGGTTAACTCACTGGATTATTTGAGTTTGGTTGAGTCAATGATTCATTTAATTTCTTATTTCAAAGGAATTTAATCAGGTAACACTTGACTCCTTTTTTTGATAGATAGGGATGACCGGATGAATAATTTATAAATATCTGAATATTTTACTTAATAAATAAATCATAGGGTATAAATATCAATAACTCGACGCATATTTACCTGTTGCCATCCATAATTATTGCAATAGACACTTATACACATATAATACATAGATTTATTTACACATCAATTATACCCTTTTATTACCTTTTATTTTGATTTGATTGTATAGACCAGTTCTTGTAGCCTTTAAATAAAAAATAATATATTTAATCTTTATGTTTTTCAATTTATTTATAAGTTAGCACTTCCATTCATGTTCTAATCTAATTTATTTACAGGTCATTTAATACAAGCTAGTTTATTTTTCTCTATCTATTTAAAAAAAAACTCCAAACAACCCTTAATTTCTTTTTAAATTGTGAAAAACAGAGTAAAGAAAAAAAATAGTTAAGGTGAAAACCTGATTAAAAAATAAGGCATTAAAATTTTTTTACTAAACAGAGAAAGTTTAAACTATTAAATTATTTTTAATATTATAAGGACTAAAAAAATATTTTTAACAAGCTCCAGGGATCAAGTTTTTAATAAACTCTTGGTTGTATTTTATCATGACGATAGAAAAGTAGTACACGTGAGCAGGTCATCACAAATTTCTAACATCACCTCACGCACGCGCGCATCACGTGCGCCTCTCCTCTCTTCTCATTCAAATTTCTAAAAAAATAAATAAACCCCATTTAAACCTAATTTTCGATTCCGCTTTTTTTTGTTTTTTTAATTTTCTCATTTATTTCCCTTTGAAGTCCCTCCCACCCCCGCTCTTTCCTTCTCTTCTTCGAAACCCTAGATTTCGCAATTTCCCTCTCTCTCTAGGGTTTCGCAATTTTTTTCTCAAATTTCTCTTCCCTTCGTAGCTTACCGAGCGAGTTGGATTAGTGGTAGTTTAGTTAGTGAATTGCTGGATCTGAAAATTACTTAAGAGAATGGAATTTGGCGGCGGTCACCGGAAGAGAACCAGAAACGACGCTGCTTTTAATGGCAATAGTGGCCACAAAAAGAACAGACAAGGTAAGGTTTCACTTTCAATCCTATATTTGGTAGAGTTTGTGCTTAGTTAGTTAGGGTACTAAGGAACTGCGCAGAGTTTACTAAACAGTTAATGACTCTGAATTAAATGAAAAATAAAAAAATAGGCTGCTAAAATGAACAAAATCTGTAGTTAAATTGAGTGTGCTAATACTGTTTTTGGGCTAGTTTCCGAGGGGAATTAAGAGTTCAATTCTGAAAAAAGCTTATTTTTTTTGTGTTTTTAGGTTAATTGTATATAGTTTTAAATTTCTAGTGGAGTTTTTAATGTGGTTAGTGGTTTTTTTTTTGGGAATTTAATAGGTGGCTGCTTATGTTTATGTTATTATTGTTGCTTTTTGATTGCTCTGATTGTTGTTCCTGTACTTTGATATGTGAATTTGCTCGGCATTCTTTTTTTTTCCATGAAATTGCTCAAAAGAAGAAAAGTAAAATGCGGGGTTGAAATCTTTCTGCAACTGAAGATTTAATTAATTAATTTATTTATTCTGGTTTTTTCAATGGGTAATTAAAAGCTTAAAAAGATAAGATTTTAGACTGTCTTCTCGCTTTATTGTCTTCCTAGGGTGGGAAATTGAAAAAAGAAAAGAAAAGAGTGATAGAAATGTTTTGGGTGCTTTTTGGTTTTGAAAACTGCTATTGGATTGTTTTTTGTACTTGAATATTTAATGGGGCCAAGGTGCTTATCCATTTTGATAATATTTCAATAAAATTTCACTTGTTTGCATTGTTTGTATCATATAAAATCGTCATGTTATTGATGGCAATCAGAAAGAGTAACATGTTGAGAGAGTTTCATAAAGTTTGAAGGTTAATAAATAACTGAAATCTTAACTGAGAGAAATTAATTAATTTTGGTGCAACAGAAATGGAGTCCTTTTCAACTGGTATAGGAAGCAAATCGAAGCCATGCACAAAGTTTTTCAGGTTCAAATCTTAACCTATCTAAAATAAATAGTCGAAATGCTGCTACATCTATTTGTAATCTGTATAAATTGTAAAATAAGCTCTCTTACACACTTTTTTTTAATTTCAGTTTGAAATTAGTGTGATTTGGACTAATGAATTGGAAAGTTAAAGTTGTGGTACAGGTTTTCCCCTAATCATGATAACCAAGACAATTGAACAGAAACGGTTGATTACAGAGAGTACTTTTGGATAACTACTTGCTCCGACATATGTAAACTGAAAGAAGTTTTACAGGATGCAAAACTTGCCCACCTTATAATGGCCACTTATAATTTGCTCTAATCTTTTCAAGTAAAAGGCATCATACATTGATGAGTAGTTTGCAACTGGCTCATATAACCTGAAACAGGCTCCACATGACAGTTGAACATGAGCGTAATTCCATGTGTTATACACTTGATCATTGTTTTGCGGCTTCTTTGATTTTTGTTTGTTGTGTCAATTTTCTTTCAAAGTTCTGTATGCTCATTACATTACTGATGAATGCAACAATCACGGTACGAGGATTATTTTGCCCTTTACATGCCTCCTTGTCAAAATAAAAAATTTCTTGGGATGAAATAATCTTTTAATCTTAGCTCTGTTTTGTGTTCTTTAAAATGTTTTCATTGCATTTCAATTGTTTTCTGTAAGAAAATAGCAGCCTGATTTTTTTACTTCATTTGCTACATGTTGAAAGATTTTTTTTTGTTTTTTTGACAGCAGCTGACCCATTGATTTCAGTATGTTATTCTGATGAACTTGATTAAATGAATTTGGGAAAGGATAAATTTGGAAAGATTGGTGGTGGTGAAAATATTTCAACATTTTTTATTATTTCACAGATATTTTAGTTGGGAGGGGGAGGAAGGGTGGGGGGGGGGTGTTAAGGGGGATGGTATGGCATTGAGATAAGTGGGAGCACACATGAGAGTTGATTTACAATTAGCATGATGTGGTTCTAGTTGCAATGAGTAGGAAATTCTAGATTTGGAGGATTCAAGTTATGGTGCTTTTAGTTTTAGGAGTTGATGCAATATTGATCTCTGTTACTGTAAATGCATCTGATAGAGCCACAGATTTGTGATTTTTTAGTTTTAATGCTGCTAGGCACAATGATTTGTTCTTTTAATTTGAGATATCTGTTCATTGCGTGATAGGTCTTTTGTTTTTTCAACTCTTGAATTTTGCTGCAACTGTTTCCCAAGCCGTTGATGTGTCCTATCATTCTCTGAGATGTTGTGTTTTCTCGTGATAACAAATATTGCACTTTGTTTTAACTAGCTGTTTTTTTCGTGTGATAAGGGTAAACTTATTGACAATTGATGTTAATTTCTGTGTTTGTGTTAGATAAATTCTTCTACTCACTTCTTTTGAGGTCTTCCCTAACTATCTGTGTTTTGAATTAGATTTGTAATTTTGCTTTCCAAATTTGCAAACACTTTGTCATTTGTTTTTATTTTTTTATAGAGATTGGTTAATCTGCCTCACCTACCTGGCTGCAATGCTCTTGGTGCTTCTTGGTGCTTTGTTTGTTTTTATTTTTATTTTTTTATGCTTCACTGCTTGATTTGGTTGCCTGAGATTATTTTTTATTAAGATTTAATGATTGGATTGGTGAAATATATTCTCTTTTAAGGTGATGATTTATTTATTCAATTTTAACAGTGTTTCTAAAAAAAAAATATAGGATGGATATTTTTTCATTATGCAAATGTTGGTTAATTCATTTTTTTTCTGTGTTAATAAAATTGGAATATGTTCTAGATTTTAGTGGCATCAATGGAATGTCAATGAGCCAATGGATTTGGCTACCTTTTTCCGAACGCAAGGCAACTTTTTCCCTGGTGCATCAGAACAGTCTTTGTTGAATGAAAAGCTGGTTGCTCACTTTTATGCACGTTTCATTGACTGGTGGTGGCACTCTGCCATGACATTCATTACCTCTTGCTGTACTTCTGCTTGGTTATTGTGCTTTAGAGATCTTTGCACAAGCTAATCATTATGTCAGTTCTCATTGTTGATTTGTTCTGTGCCGCCCCCTCCCTCTTAAAAATAATTGTGCGCCTGTTTTGAATTTGAGTCTTGACATCTAATTTAATTCTCTTACAACACTTAATTTGGTAATTGTAGCTTTGTAATTAAATACACTTGGTCTGCAGAAAAAGTTCTCATTGTCTGGTCATTTTACTATGCCTCTGTTTTGCAGTACTTCTGGATGTCCATTTGGTGAGGGATGCCATTTCTTGCATTATGTTCCCGGTGGCTTCAAAGCTGTGTCTCAGATGCTTAATGTTGGTGGCAGCCCAGCTCTTCCACCAGCATCCAGAAATCAAGGTGTCCCAACCCTTTCTTATCAAGATCGCTCTTCTCCTCCATCTGTGAAGTCCCGTTTGTGCAATAAATACAACACAGTTGAAGGTTGCAAGTTTGGTGATAAATGCCACTTTGCCCATGGTGAGTGGGAGCTTGGGAAGGCTTCTGCTGCTCCATCATATGAGGATCCTCGTGCCATGGGGCCAATTCCAGGCAGGATGAGTAGACACATGGAGCATCCACACCAAGGTCATGGTGCTGCAGCCAGCTTTGGGTCCTCTGCAACTACTAAGATCAGTATTGATGCATCACTTGCTGGAGCCATCATTGGAAAAAACGGTGTTAACTCGAAGCATATTTGTCGTGTTACTGGAGCCAAGCTTTCCATAAGGGATCATGAGGCAGACCCTAAAAAGAGGAGCATAGAGCTCGAGGGTTCATTTGATCAGATCAGTCAAGCAAGTGACATGGTTCGCCAGCTTATTTCAAATGTCGGTCAAGCCTCTGGGCCTCCCATAAAAAACCAAGCAATGCACTCTTCTGGTGGATCAAACAACTTCAAGACCAAGATCTGTGAGAACTTTAACAAAGGATCTTGCACTTTTGGGGATAGGTGCCATTTTGCACATGGTGCTGAGGAATTGCGCAAGTCGGGAATGTGACCTCCCATTTGCCACCTTGTCTCTTTCTACTTCTTCTTCTTCCTGTGTTAGGACATACTCTTGTTATAGCCTTTGCTTATTTGGCGTGGTTATTGAGTATTTTGGGATTCAAAGATTGACAAATGCCATCTCTAGGTTTTTCTGTCCGCAATTTTATTTATCTTTTCGTTCCATGTTTGGTGGCTGGTCTGCTATTGTTACAGAAGTCTCGGGACACTGCTTGCCAGGTTGAACTTAGGTTTTCTTTGTGGGACACATAGTTTACCTGTCTTTTTGCTGGCTCAATCGCTTAAACTTGGTCTTGCTAGGCTAATAAATGTTTGCTTAAATTAAATTGATTTTGGGATGAAATTAAGGTTAAAAGGAAGCTGGGGGATGAGGACACCCATCGTCTATTGTTTCCGGCAAGTGTAGGAATGAATACCAGCTTCTTGGCTCTTGGCACCAAGGTTGTCAATTTCTGTGTTTCGTTTTTTCAAATGGAATGTTTCAGTTTTAGAGTGTTTTGGCGTGCTGTTTCGAAGTTGTATTGTTTATATATATATATTCAACAAACATAATTCAAATTCAAGATAAATTAATTATAAATTATGCAATACAAAACACAATGCCAAACAATTATAATTTTAAAATTTAAAATATTTCTAAATAGTCAAGATTAAATAGATCTTTAACTTAAAGTAATTCAACTTAAACAAAA
>Ga0307510_10000380_pt1 | contig 42243 bp, 48 predicted proteins | sample 12_EM_MG_FD_207224 | JGI IMG/M metagenome (GOLD analysis project Ga0307510, IMG submission 207224) | Populus trichocarpa ectomycorrhiza microbial communities from riparian zone in the Pacific Northwest, United States - 12_EM | ecosystem: Host-associated > Plants > Roots > Unclassified | place... | reverse complement strand
CTTTCCTGTTGTTTATGAGGGTCCCGCATCAGGTCCTCCAGGGGGTAGTTGGCGTCTGAAAGCCAGAGGGTTCGCAGGACGATGAGCCCGGTGTATGGGGCGTCGGGCCGGGTAAAATGCTGGTTTAACCAATCCGCTATCTCTGTGGCTGCTGGTCGGCCAAAGACCAGCTGGCGGTCGCGGGCGTGACCGGCGGCGCCTTTATTAATATGGAGGCCTATCCTTCCGGTGTCGGGGCGTTGGTCGATGACCTCAAAATGACTAAAAAGGCTATTGGTATTATTTTGTGTGGAAGCATCCTGATTTAGCCGGATAGTTACTGCGGGCAAGGCAGAAAGAGAGGGTGGTTTAACCTGGGCCGGGACGAATAGATAAAAGAAAAGACCACAGGCGACAAGAATGCTTGTTTTCATAGTTGGAACTGGATATGGCTACAAAATAGCAAAAAATCTTCTGGAAATAAATTGTTATTAATTATATATGTAAATGATTGCTAGTAGGTTAAGGTTGACGCCTATGGGGAAAAAAACTCGTAAAGCTCCCAGAAAAAGTGGCCGATTTCTACGTTGCGCGTAAAATAAAGAGGTATTATCTTGCGTTTGAAGTCAACCGGATGTATTTTGCGCCCGCAAAGACAAAAGCTCAAAAAGGTTGTTGTCTTGAAAGGTTAAAAGTCAAATCCAGTACCAAAGAAAAACCGTAAATCCAATCCATTTATATCATGAAGAAAGGAAAAACCCTTACAGCCATCGTATTAGTTCTTGAGATCGCGTCAATCACTGTCCTGCATGCTGTTAAGTTAAATCACAAATCCGCCGGCAAAGAGCTTTCCAAAAACTTAAATTCGGAGCAGCCGGAATCCCGGTCGAAGTCGACCTATTCTCTGGCGGTGTTTAAGTAAAAAAATTGAACTACGTAATAGAAATGATATTCGGGGCCAGCTACATAGCTGGCTTTGTTTTTTATCCACACGTATTTTTCCGGGACTATATTTTGATGTAACTTTGCATGACCTCCTGGGAATTTTTTATCTATCACTTTTCGGCAGGTCAAACCAGCGGCCCTGGCTCTTAATTAATGAGCCGAGGCCAGACGTCTTATTGAGACTTGAGGAGCGGGACCGATGATGCTAAGTTATTGTTTTTCGCCTGTCGCCAACAACACAACAACGCATTTAATAATAAATTAATTGACCATTATATGGCTAAGTATATTTTTGTTACAGGTGGTGTAACTTCTTCGCTCGGCAAGGGAATTATAGCGGCTTCGCTCGCCAAGTTGTTGCAAGCCAGGGGACTAAGGGTAACCATTCAGAAGTTTGATCCGTATATCAATGTAGATCCGGGGACTTTAAATCCGTATGAGCATGGAGAATGTTTTGTGACGGAGGATGGTGCCGAGACGGATCTGGACCTTGGTCACTACGAGCGGTTCTTAAATATATTTACTTCCCAGGCCAATAATGTGACGACGGGCAAGATCTATCAGACGGTGATCAATAAGGAGAGGGAGGGTGCATATCTTGGGAAGACGGTCCAGGTTGTTCCTCATATCACGGATGAGATCAAGAGGCGGATGTTGTTGTTGGGAGCGGGTAACAAATACGATATTATCATAACAGAGTTGGGTGGTACGGTCGGTGACATCGAGTCGCTGCCGTTTATAGAGGCGGTGCGTCAGCTGCAATGGGAAATGCCCGAGGAGGATTGTTTAGTGATTCATCTTACGCTGATCCCTTATCTGAAAGCGGCCAAGGAACTAAAAACAAAACCTACACAGCATAGTGTCAGATTATTAAGCCAGGAGGGTGTTCATCCGGATATCATTGTTTGCCGGACGGAAGAGCCTTTGTCGCCGGATATCCGTAAGAAGATAGCTTTGTTTTGTAATGTAAAGCCAGAGGCGGTGATAGAGGCTGCCGATATGCCTACCATTTATGAGGTGCCGCTGACGATGATGCGGGAGAAACTGGACGTCATTTGTCTGAAGAAGATGAATATCACGAATTATCGTGAGCCGGAGCTGGGGAAGTGGAAGGAGTTCCTGGATAAGCTGAAATATCCCAAGAGCAGGGTTACGATAGGGCTTATCGGAAAATATATCGAGCTACAGGATGCGTATAAATCGATCCTGGAGTCCTTTGTCCATGCCGGTGCGATGAATGAGTGCAAGATCCAGGTGGTCAATGTGCACAGCGAATTTATCACAGATGAGAATGTAGCCGAGAAGTTGGGAAACCTGGATGGATTGCTTGTTGCGCCTGGTTTTGGTCATCGTGGAGTGGAGGGAAAGATCATTGCTGTGAAATATGCCCGGGAGAATAGATTGCCTTTCTTTGGAATATGTCTGGGAATGCAGATGGCGGTGATCGAGTATGCCCGTAATGTATTGGGGCTGAAGGATGCACATTCTACGGAAATGGACGTACATACACCTCATCCGGTGATAGACCTGATGGAGGAGCAGAAGAAGGTGACGGCGAAAGGTGGTACGATGCGTCTGGGATCTTATCCCTGTGCTTTGAAGGAGGGGTCGCTGGCATCTATCGTTTATGACGGCAAGGCGGAGATAACAGAAAGGCATCGTCATCGTTGGGAGTTCAATAATGCGTATCTCCAACAGTTTGAACAGGCGGGGATGGTTCCCAGCGGTTCGAATCCGGAAAGCGGGCTGGTCGAGATAATCGAATTGCCAAATCATCCATTTTTTATAGGGGTACAGTATCATCCTGAACTGAAGAGTACGGTAGAGAATCCACAGCCCATTTTTGTTCATTTTGTGAAGGCGGCGAAGGAATTTGCGGAGGCGAAGAGTGCGGTGAAGAATCCGTTGTTGCAGAGCGAGATGATATAGGCCTGGCGGCCGGTGTGGGATTGGTTTACCGGCGGCATCGTGCGTTTTACCGTGACTGGCTGCACGTTGGAAGGTATTTGTTTGGCAGCGTGCCAGGGGGAGGCTATATTTGCACTTCCTAAAAAAAAGTATCATGGGAATGGATCGCAATACGGTAATTGGGTTTGTGCTGTTGGGTATCTTACTTTTCGTTTACATTTTTACTTCCACAAAAAATAGCCACGAGCTTGAGGTCCTGCAAAAGCGGGCTCAGGATTCGATCGCTCTTGTAAATGCGCGTAAGGCTGCTGCTGCAAAAGCGAAGGATACAGCCACTGCTACTACGGCCGCGACTCCGGCCGATACAACCGGGTTCAACAGGGCTTTTAAGAGTGCTGAACAATTAGTTACCCTGGAGAATGACCTTGTAAAGATCGTATTCAGCAATAAAGGCGGGCAGCCGGTCGATGTACAGCTGAAGAAGTTCAAATCATATGACAGTACGCAGGTCAGTCTGGTAAAGCCCGGTACTGATGATCGGATCAGCTATTCTGTGAACACGGCACCCAATCAATCTGCGCAGATATCCGACCTGTATTTTGAGGCGGGGCAGGTGACGAAGAATGCAGATGGCAGCCAGACGGTTCGTTTCCGTTTGCCGACACCTGCGGGGGAGTCTCTGGAACATGAGTTCGTCCTTTCTGCGAATGATTATTCTCTCGCCTGGAATGTCAATATCGGGAATCCTGAGAAGCTGTTCACGCAAAATAATTTTAACCTGGCCTGGCATAATAACCTGGAGAAGACGCAGGCGAATGTGACTATCGAGCGGACCATTGCGAGTATCGGTTATTCTGAGGATAACCAGTTCGATTATATGTCCCGGGGAACGGAAAAGACGTTTGAAAAGCCGGTGCAGTGGTTGTCTTTGTCACAGCAGTTCTTTAATACGACGCTGATCGCAAAAAATAGTTTTAGTTCGGGTTCCATTCGTGTTCAGAAAGAGACGGCCGATTCGTCCAATACGATATCCCGCGTGGATGCGAGTCTGCAGACGAAGATACCGGCAGCAGCATCGGCTACGCTGCCTTTCCAGCTGTATTATGGCCCCAATGATTTTGATATCCTCGACAAGCAGGCTCCTGGAATGACGCATATCATTGATCTTGGCAGGGGCATGTATTCGTTTGTCCGGCCGGTGAATGTCTATATCATTCGCCCGGTGTTCAATTTTTTCAAGTCGCATATCACCAGCTTTGGTATTGCTATTCTATTGCTGACCTTGTTCATCCGGTTGATCACTTCTCCTCTTGTATATAGCAGTTATCTCAGCGGCGCTAAAATGAAAGCGTTGCGTCCCGAGATAGAGGTGATGAAGAAAAAGGTCGGGGGTGATCAGCAGCAGATGGGGATGGAACAGATGAAGCTGTTCCGGGAAGCGGGTGTAAATCCTTTGGGAGGCTGTATACCGGCATTGTTACAGATACCGATATTCTTTGCGTTGTATAGCTTCTTTAACTCCAATATCGGGTTGAGGGGTGAATCTTTTCTGTGGTCTCATGATCTGTCGACCTATGATGCTATCTTTCATTTTGGATTTTCTATACCGGGGTATGGGGATCACGTCAGTCTTTTTGCTTTGTGTGCTGTTCTGACCAGCTTTTTGATCTCCTTGTATGGGATGAGCATGACTCCTGACCAGAGCAATCCGGCCATGAAGTATATGCCTTATATCATGCCGGTAGTACTGTTACTTGTCTTCAACCGGTTGGCTTCTGCGCTGACCTGGTATTATACAGTCTCCAACGTCATCACGCTGGCGCTGCAGTTTGTGATCCAGAATTATATTATCGATCACACAAAGATCCTTGCCAAATTGCAGGAGAACAGGAGTAAGCCTAAGACCAAGACCAAATGGCAGGAGAAACTGGAGCAAATGCAGGAACAGCAGAAGGAAATTCAGAAGAGAGGTCAGCCGAAGAAATAAGTGGAAACGCGGGTTATTTGCAAGTTTGATGGGTCTTTGTTACTTTTATAGGATTGGCTCAATAACTTTATATGAAGAATCCGCGTTATACGACCCTTATGCTGGTGTGCAGCTGTCTTTTGTCTCTGCTCACCGCCACCGTCCATGCCCAGAAAAAGATATCAGAGCTTACCCTTATATATGATTACTCCGTCACTATTGGTGGCGCCAAGTCGGATGGTATTGGGAATGCTACTCATACTATCTACATCAAGGGCAATAAGAGCAGGTCAGAGATGGCCAATTCGCTATTTTCTTCCACTACTATTTTTGATGCCAACACGGGTTTTGCCGTCATCCTGAAGGAGGTGAGCGGGCAGAAGCTGCTGATCCGGCTGAATCCCGATAACTGGACGGAAAAGAATCAGATGTATGACGGGGTTGTTTATAAAAATACGGGTGAGACGAAGGACATTGCGGGGTATAAGTGTGTAAAGGCGACGGGGCAGACGCATTCGGGGATGGTCATTTCTGTTTACTATACCCGTGATATTATCCCGGAGAACAGACAATACGATCCGGCGTTCCGGACCCTGGATGGGTTGCCTTTGGAATACGAGCTAACCAATGGGAATGTTAAGATCAATTATCGGGTGTCCAGGATCAATTTAAACCCTGTTCCTGCTTCTAAGTTTGACCTGCCCACTTCCGGATACCGGGAAATGAATTACGAAGAAAGCAAGAAAATGAATGTAGGAGGATAGAAATGGATGAAGAGACAGCCGCGGAGTTTGACTTTAGCGGAGCTTGACTTTATTTGTGCAGATTGACACGAAGGTCGAGCAAACGGAGATTACTACCGCTATTGTGCAGATAGACAGCGGTGTTCATTTTGTATTGATAAGGCATGATATAAGTGCTATTGCCTTTCTGATAGGTGATAAGCGTATTAAAAGAGACGTAATTAGCAGTCTTTTCTGTTCCCAGGAGATAACTTCCGGTGTAGGCTGGTCCTGCTTTCAGGGTAAAGCCATTGGTCGTCCTGATGGGGGTGAAATTTGTTTTAAGAGGAAGGCTGCCCGCTTTATTCTTGTCGCCGCCTCCGCCTTTACTAGCGAAAGTAAGCCCAACTACTGCGATCAGCAGAGTACTGACGAGCGTTCTGCGCATCAATTTTCTCCATTTTATAGTAGCTGGTTTTAACATTATAAAGCAAAGATAGTAAAAAAAATTGGGTATTTTTTAACCGCTTATCACAAATTTTAGTAAACCTTTAACGCTCTGACCTATAAAAAGTTACAGATCGGTGTCGGTTTCTGCGGACTTTTTATCGGTGATTTACCGGTGATTACTAATAATATATACGGGAGTGGGTTGCTGAAGGTTGCCGGAGGTGGAGAATTTTTACCCCTGAGGGGTGGAATGGGATTTTAAGGGGAGGAAATGGGGGGACAGGCTGAGAAGGCTGACCGCGAATGGGGGGATGGACGAAAATTGGGCAGGGATTGACCGACCGGTTTTGGGAGCAGGTAAAACGGATAATGAGGCTTTTTGGGGTGGAAATATTTTCGGAAGAAATATTTTTATCCCGTAACTTACAATAACCTTTAACACATGCAAGAAAATCCATACCACCAGGATAGAGAAGAAATGAAGGAATTGTTGAAGCAGTATCAGGATTTGAAGAGTGGCAGGCGACATTCTTTTATGGAAGAAGAAGCCTTTGAGAGAATAATCGACTACTTTGACGACACGGAGGACTTGATACAGGCGATCGAGGCGGTTGAACTGGGGATTGAGCAGTATCCTTATTCTTCTGCCTTAATGGTGAAGAAAGCAGATTTGATGATAGCAACGCGGCGCTACCAGGATGCACTCGACATTCTCGAGCAGGTAGAGGTGCTGGATAGTTCGGATATCAACCTATACATATTGAAAACAGATGCCTATCTGGCACTGGATCAGCCTCAGAGGGCTGCGTCTCTGCTGGAGAGCGCGCTGATGCATTTTGAAGGGGACGAGCGGATCGAGCTGTTGTTCGAATTAGCCGATGTCTATGATGATTATGAGGAGTTCGATAAGATCTTCGATTGTCTGAAGCTGATCCTGGAGCAGGAACCAACCAATGAGGAGGCCTTATACAAGATCTGTTTCTGGACTGATTTTACGGGAAGAAATGAGGAGAGCATCCGGTTGCATCAGCAGATCATCGATGAGAAGCCTTACAACGAGCTGGCCTGGTTTAACCTGGCGGCGGCGTTTCAGGGGCTCAAGCTTTATGAGAAGGCGGTAGATGCTTATAAATATGCATTGGCTATCGACGAGAAGTTCGATTATGCCTATCGGAATATGGGAGATGCGTATATCCGGCTCCGAAAGTACCGGGATGCCATCGAATCGCTGGAGAAGGTGCTGGAGCTGTCGAGGCCTGAGGATGTTATCTATGAGGCGATAGGTCATTGTTACGACAAGCTGGACAATTATGGGCAGGCACGTTTTTATTACCGGAAGGCATCGCATCTGAATCCGGACGACAGCAAGCTGTATTATAAGCTGGCCTGCACGTACATCAATGAAGAGCAATGGGCACAGGCTGTCAAGCAGCTGGAAGCCGCTATGCGGATCCACACCATGCAGCCGGAGTATAATCTGGCCATGGGGGAGTGTAAGATGCAGCTTGGGGAGTTCAAAGAAGCCATTCAATTCTTTTCCAATGTCGTGCGGATAAGGCCGAGAAATATTTCCAGCTGGGAGGCGCTGATCCGTTGTTTATATAATGCCGAATACTTCGATGAGGCTCTTGAGCAGGTGGAGACGGCTATCCGGATCACCGGGGGAAAACCCTTATTTGTATTCTATCTGTCGGCTGTCTTTTTTGCGCTTGGCAGAAGCCGGGAAGGGTTGCTGCAACTGGAAAATGCGATGGCGAAGGCGCCAAAGCTGCTTAAAAAGCTATTAGAGCTGAATCCTGTTATACTTCAATACCAGCCTGTGGTGGATATTATTGCCCGCTATAAGAAGAATAAGTCTATATAAGCTGCGCCATCTTTTAATGACATTATAATATTCCTTCATTTGACGTCGCAGGTTTTCGTATGCGATTGTTTCCTATTTTTGCGCGGGTTACTAATAATTTACGGAGTCAAAAATCTAGAGATGAACTTTAAACTTACGCAGATGCCGGAAAGGCTGGAGAAGCCGCGGCTGAATGGAATTACAATGGTCATGGATAAAGGGCTGAGCATCGAGGAGGCAAAGAATTTTTTGAGTGTAGCGCACCCTCATGTGGATATTGTTAAACTGGGTTTTGGGACCTCTTTTGTAACACCCAATCTTCGGGAAAAGATAGAAGTATACAAGTCCTATGGTCTTCCTGTATATTTTGGGGGGACTCTTTTTGAAGCTTTCCTGATCCGGGGGCAATTTGACGATTATGTCGCGGTTTGTAAGGACTATGGCATTTCCCATGTAGAAGTCAGTGACGGGTCGATCACCATCCCGCATGCGGAGAAATGTGGTTATATCGAGAAGCTGACGAAACATTTTACTGTGCTGAGTGAAGTGGGCAGTAAGGATGCCGCGCATATTATCCCGCCTTATAAGTGGATAGAGCTGATGAGTGCTGAGCTGAGTGCCGGAGCAGCTTATGTCATTGCAGAAGCCCGGGAAGCGGGGAATGTCGGGATCTATCGTGGTAGCGGTGAGGTCAGGGAAGGGCTGGTACAGGAAATACTGACACAGATCCCTGCGGAAAAGATCCTGTGGGAAGCTCCGCAGAAAGCGCAGCAATTGTATTTTATCGAACTGATCGGTTGTAATGTCAACCTGGGTAATATAGCTCCGTCGGAGGTCATCGCTATGGAAGCCATGCGCGTGGGTCTTCGGGGGGATACTTTCCATATGTTTCTTGATAAAGCTCATTCGTAATGAGACGTTATGGTCTACTGGGTTATCCGCTAACGCATTCCTTTTCGCAGAAGTATTTCACGGAGAAGTGGGAGCGGGAGGGGATAGCGGATTGTTCCTATACCAATTTCTCCCTGCCCGGGATTGATGAATTACCGGGGGTTTTGTTGGATGCCGACTTATGCGGCCTGAACGTCACTATTCCATACAAAGAGAAGGTAATACCTTTTTTACATGATCGTAGTGCGGTTGTCTCGGAGATCGGGGCTTGTAATTGCATTAAGGTCGAGGGTAGCCGGCTGACGGGATATAATACTGATGTCGTTGGGTTTGAGCAATCGCTGGTCAGGAAGATGGGGGATCATCACCGGGAAGCACTGGTATTGGGAACGGGCGGGGCTGCCAAGGCTGTGGAGTATGTCCTTAGAAAGCTGGGCATTGGTTACCGGCTGGTGACACGGAGGCCAAGGCCTGATACGGCTGATATGGGTTATGAGGAGGTGGATGCTTCGTTGCTGGCAGCGTATACGCTGATCGTGAATACGACGCCGTTGGGGATGCATCCGAAGGTATCGGATTGTCCGCCGTTGCCTTATGCCGCGCTGACTTCAAGACATTATTTGTTTGATCTTATTTATAATCCTTCCCGGACCTTGTTTTTACAAAAAGGGGAGGAGAGAGGGGCTGTGGTAGAGAATGGGTATGAGATGCTCATCCTCCAGGCGGAAGAAAGCTGGAGGATATGGAATATGCGTGGGACTTCGCTTTAATGGATTACGATAATAGCTTGCTGCACACTTCTTTTGGCACTGCTGCTATTTTCTTTAGGGAGTAATCGTAGCAGACCATGCCGGTACGGGCATGAGTAACCGAGACCCATTTTTCGCCGGTTTGTTTTTCCAATTTGTAATATAGATCGAAGCCTACGCGGGAGAATTCTGCGGCAGCCACGGATGCCCGGAGGGTTTCGCCGTAGAATAGCTCGTGTTTGAATTCGATGGTGACGTCGGCCATGATCAGGCCTACGCCGGCGAGGTTGAGCTCGTCGTAGGCATGGTGACGGAGGAATTGCACCCTTATTTCATGGATGAGAGAAAGGATGGAGTCATTACCGACGTGGCCGCCGTAGTTGAGGTCGGTGATGCGGACGGGGATATTGGCAGTAAAGTTGAAGTTTTCCGGCAGCAGAAGTTTCGTTCTTGGCATATGCAATTGTTTTTAGAGTGAGGAGGTGTCCGGGGTGGCTTTTTGCAGAAAAGTTACGAGCTGATCGGCAGCTTTCCGTCGATGGCTATATTGATTTTTTTCTTCCAGTGACATTTGGGCAAAACTCCGGGTATCGCCTTCGGGAACGAAGATGGGGTCGTAGCCAAATCCGCCTTTGCCGGTGACTGCGGGCAGGATATGGCCGTTGCAAATGCCTTCGAACTGGTGTTCGGTGCCTTCCCAGATAAGGGAGATGACGGTCCGGAAGCGAGCCTGGCGATGGGTTGCGGTGGCGAGCTTGTTCAGCAGCTTTTCGATATTGTCTTCGAAGGAGCGATGTTCGCCTGCATAGCGGGCGCTGTTGACTCCAGGTTCGCCATTGAGGGCGGCGACTTCAAGACCGGTGTCTTCGCTAAAGCAATTGGCGCCTGTGAGGCGGTGGATGGTTGAAGATTTTTCTGTGGCATTGGCTTCGAGCGTATCATGGGGTTCGGGTATGTCGATGTCGATGCCGGCTGCGCGGAGAGAGATGACCTCGAGGGAACTGCCGATGGCTGCCTGGATCTCAGCTACTTTATGGTCGTTGTTGGTAGCGAAGATGATGCGAATGCGGGGGGCGAGGGCCCGGGTGATGAAGTCTGATTTTGCTTCGGTATAGGCTTCCCTATCGTTGCCGTGTTGTTTTGCCAGCTCCATTTTCAGTGTGGTGTATTGTTCTTTTAAAAGAGGGTTTTGTGTAAGGCTGTCTCTAAAAGACAATTGTTCCTGCCATTTTTTACTTCCCGTCAACATAAAATGAAGATGGGCGGCTCTTTTGTTGTCGTGGACCTTTATAAAAAATCTGCGTTCGGGTCGCTGGTCCAGTTCCGGGGGGACATAGTGCCAGTCGAAAGGACGCAGGATGCCGGCAATATCGTCTATGCTGTCGAAAGCAGGGATCTCGGCAGCCAGGTCAAGGATTGGTTTGGCGGGCAGATCCGGGACCGAGGTACTGCCAATATGCTGGATGTTGTGGACTCCGAAGGGCGATAGTAAGCGGAGCAGCTGCTGCCGCTGCTGTTGAGCTTTTTCCTGCCATGACGGGTCTGGCGGGACGATGTGGATCGTTTCCGTCGCCCATACCGGCAAGGCATCGGGATTATGTTCGGGGTTACTCATACTTCAAATAAGGATTTCAGGCAGAGCCACAGTTTACTTTTCAGCAGCTTGCTTTCTTCCGAGGTCTGGACCAGCAGATCCAGTGCGGGAGCGGAAAGGTAGGTACATTGATCGTAGGGCTGCAGCTTGAAGACCGGGAAGTTGATGGGCAGGCGGACCGTGGTGGGCTCCAGTCCAAAAAGGAGGATGACCGATGGTTGCAGCTGCGCCCGCAGGGCCGTGATATTGACGGGAGCCGAGGCGTGGTTGACGATGGCGACGTCCCCCATATTCAAACGGCAGGCTTCCAGGATTTTTGTGAGGAAGCTAAGCTGGTTGTCCGGCAGGAAGGGGGAGCCGGGGGCATTGACCAGGATCGTTATTTTGCGGCGGTGATTGCCGAGGGTTTTATAGGAGGCGGAGGTCTCCGGTGTGGGTTGCGGTGCAGTCGTCGGGGGCGCGATGGGCTCTTGCGCGGTGACGGGTGGTGGTGTTTTTGCGGCGGCGGTTTGTGACATAGTTGCCGCGATGGAGCCCAGGGAGGGTTTGGCAGCAGGTTGTGACGCGGCAGGGGGCGGTGTTACACCGACGGCTGGTTGGCTTTGGGCGGAGTTGCTACCTGACGGAGACTGGCTGTTGTGGACGGCGCCGTTGGCGTCTGCCGGGGCCAATGATTGGCCGCCGTCGGCCGAGGCGGCCGACTTTGCGGCTAGGAGGTTTTCCTTATATAGCTCTCCCACGATAAATTCCTGCAATTGAATAGTATTGAGACTCATAGAAACACCCCCAACATTTTTATAAAAACTAACAATTGTTAGTTTTCGATTTTGCCGACACAAAGATTGTTTGTTTCTTTGTGTCAACAAAATTTAACAAGCATATGATTGCCACCTTGGACATCCAAGTTACGAAAACGGGGAAGAGTAAATTGCCTGAGATCGATTTTAATAATCTTCCTTTTGGGAAATATTTTACTGATCACATGCTGGAAGTGGACTATGCGGATGGAGAGTGGAAGCAAGTCACTATAAAGCCCTTTCAGAATCTGTCTCTTTCCCCTGCATTGGCTGCCATTCATTATGGCCAGTCTATTTTCGAGGGGGTCAAAGCCTATAAGGACCGGGAAGGGAATCCCTTTATCTTCCGGCCTTTTGACAACTACAAGCGATTTAACGTTTCGGCGGAAAGGATGATGATGCCGACTGTTCCTGAAGATATTTTTATCGAAGGCATGCGTAGGCTGATCGAGCTCGATAAAGACTGGATACCTATGAAAAGTGACTATTCCCTGTATATCCGTCCTTTTATGTTTTCTACCGATGAAGTGATCGGTGTGAAAGCCAGTGATACTTATAAATTTATGATCCTGCTGAGTCCAACGGGGCCATATTATTCGGCGCCGATGAAGATTTATGTGGAAGAAAAATATACCCGTGCTGCCCGCGGGGGGATTGGGTTTGCCAAGGCTGCCGGCAATTATGGGAGCAGCATGATGGCTACAGCGGTTGCCAAAAAGCAGGGCTATGACCAGGTGTTGTGGACGGATGCGTTTGAGCATAAGTATGTACAGGAAATAGGGACGATGAATGTCTTTTTTGTCATCGGGGACAAGGTGCTGACCCCGGACCTGGAAGCCGGGACCATTCTGGAAGGGGTTACCCGGGATAGTGCGATAGAGGTATTGAGGGAAGAAGGCTATACAGTAGAAGAGACATCTATCAACATTGACGATGTGGTCCGTGCCTATCAGGCGGGTGAGCTGAAAGAGGTGTTTGGAACGGGTACGGCGGCTACGATTTCCATGATCAGGGAGCTTCGTTATGAGGATTATACGATGAAGTTCGATACGGATAGCTGGAAGGTGGCTCCGACGGTAAAGAGGGTGTTGACGGATATCCGGGAAGGCCGGAGAGCCGATACGAGGGGTTGGATGTTTAAGATCTAAGGTCGATTTAGGCCCATTTTCCCTGTTTTTGCGAAAATATTTGTTTATTTCCCAGGGCGGTGTTACTTTTGCAGTCCCAAAATAAAATAGGTTTCAGAATGCCTACTATACAACAATTAGTTAGAAAAGGAAGAGAGATCATACGTGCCAAGAGCAAGTCCCGCGCACTGGACGCATGTCCACAGCGTCGTGGTGTTTGTACCCGTGTTTACACGACTACACCTAAAAAGCCAAACTCCGCTCTCCGTAAGGTAGCGAAGGTTCGTTTGACGAATAAAGTAGAGGTGATCGCGTATATCCCGGGTGAAGGGCACAATCTCCAGGAGCACTCCATCGTGCTGATCCGCGGTGGTCGTGTAAAGGACCTTCCGGGTGTTCGTTACCATATCGTTCGCGGCAGCCTGGATACGGCTGGTGTGAAGGATCGTAAGAAGAGCCGTTCGAAGTATGGTACCAAGAAAGAAAAAGCTGGTGCTAAACCCGCAGCCAAAAAATAATTGATAAAAATTAGATATTCCATCAAATGAGGAAAACACAAGCCAAAAAATTACCGCTGGCTCCAGACGCAAGGTACAATGATGTACTGGTGACCCGCTTTGTGAACAACCTGATGTGGCAGGGTAAAAAGAACACGGCTTACAATATCTTTTACGACGCCATGGAGAAAGTAGCAAAGACTACCAACGAAGATGGCTATGATATTTGGAAAAGGGCTCTGTCCAATGTTACTCCGGCCGTAGAAGTGCGTAGCCGTCGTATCGGTGGTGCAACTTTCCAGATCCCATCGGAAGTTCGTCCTGACCGGAAGATCTCTTTGAGCATGAAGTGGTTGATCCGCTACAGCCGGGAAAGAAACGGTCGCAGCATGGCTGAAAAGCTGGCTAATGAGATCGTTGCGGCAAGCAAGGGTGAAGGTGGGGCGTTCAAGAAGAAGGAAGATACGCACCGTATGGCTGAAGCGAATAAGGCTTTTGCTCACTTTAAGGTATAAATTAAGATATTATATATACTTCCTGAGCCCTGCGGTTTACCGCGGGGCTCTTTTTTGGGTTATGGGTCTGGATGGGTGATAAAGAGATGAGGGGTAGTTAAATGTGAAGCGAATGGGTAAATTTTGTTGTGATCAGCAGTTTTGGCTGCGGGTTGCATGAATATTTTTGATTACCTTTGCGCACCAATTTCAGGCAGATTCAAACTTTTTAATAAACAACAATGGCAGACTTAAAATTTCAAAGAAACTTCGGGATTGCGGCTCACATCGATGCCGGCAAGACCACAACCACGGAGCGGATCTTACGCTACACTGGTATGATTCACAAAATCGGTGAGGTGCATGACGGTGCGGCTACGACCGACTGGATGGAGCAGGAAAAGGAGAGGGGTATCACTATTACCTCTGCTGCTGTAAGCTGCCAGTGGAATTTCCCTACTAATAAGGGTACGGTAGATGCCAACACAAAAAAATACTATTTCAATATTATCGATACTCCGGGTCACGTGGATTTTACCGTTGAGGTGGAACGTTCCATGCGTGTACTGGATGGTCTGATCGCCCTGTTCTCCGCCGTTGACGGTGTCGAGCCTCAGTCGGAGACTGTATGGCGTCAGGCCAACCGTTATAAGGTTCCCCGTATCGGTTTCGTCAATAAGATGGACCGTAGCGGTGCTGACTTCCTGATGGTCGTCAACCAGGTGCGCGAGATGCTGGGTGCCAAAGCTGTTCCATTACAGTTGCCCATTGGTGCGGAAGACGATTTCAAAGGCGTAGTCGACCTGATCAAGATGAAGGGTATCATCTGGCATATGGAAACAGAAGGTATGACCTTCGACGAGATCCCTGTACCGGAAGATATGATGGAAGAAGCAATGGAATGGAGAGCCAAGCTGGTGGAAGCCGTTGCCGAATACGACGACACCCTGATGGAGAAATTCTTCGATGATCCCAATAGCATTACCGAAGACGAAATGCATGAAGCGATCCGTAAGGCGACAGTAGACCTGAGCATCGTTCCGATGATGTGCGGTTCTTCCTTCAAGAATAAGGGGGTGCAAACGGCACTTGATGCAGTTTGCCGTTACCTGCCCTCTCCTCTCGACATTGAGGATACGGCGGGTCTCGATCCATACACTGGTGAGACGATCTATCGTAAAGCCAATGCAAAGGAGCCTTTTGCGGCGCTGGCTTTCAAGATCATGACCGATCCTTTTGTGGGTCGTCTGGCCTTCTTCCGGTGTTATAGCGGTCACCTGGATGCCGGCTCTTATGTGCTGAACGTAAGAAGCGGTAAGAAAGAGCGTATCAGCCGTATCATGAAGATGTTTGCCAACAAGCAGAACCCGATCGACTTTATCGAAGCCGGTGATATCGGAGCGGCGGTTGGTTTCAAGGAAATCAAGACCGGTGATACGCTGTGTGATGAAGATCATCCGATCACGCTGGAAAACATGTTCATCCCTGAGCCTGTTATCGCCATCGCCGTTGAGCCAAAAACACAGGCTGACGTCGATAAGATGGGGCTTGCAATTTCCAAACTGGTGGAAGAAGATCCTACCCTTCGTGTAAACACGGATGAAGATACCGGCCAGACCATCCTTCGTGGTATGGGTGAGCTGCACCTGGAAATCATCATCGACCGTATGCGTCGTGAGTTCAAGGTAGAAGTAAACCAGGGTGCTCCCCAGGTTGCTTATAAGGAAGCATTCAACACTTCGGTGTTGCATCGGGAAGTGCTGAAGAAACAAACGGGTGGTCGCGGTAAGTTTGCCGACATCCAGTTTGAGATCGGGCCAGCTGAAGAAGAATGGCTGAAAGAGAACGAAGGCAAGTCCTTCCAGTTCGTCAATGATATCTTTGGTGGTAGCATTCCCAAGGAATTTATCCAGCCGATCCAGAAAGGCTTTGAAAGCTGTATGGGTACAGGTGTATTGGCCGGTTTCCCGCTGACCAGCATGAAGGTGCGGGTCTTCGACGGCAGCTACCATGATGTTGACTCCGATGGTATGAGCTTTGAATTGTGCGCTAAATCCGGTTACCGGGAAGCGGGCAAGAAGGCAAAGCCCATCTTGCTGGAGCCTATCATGAAAGTGGAAGTATTAACTCCTGACCAGTACATGGGTGACGTAACGGGTGACCTCAACCGTCGCCGTGGCATCCTGGAAGGTATGGACAGCCGTAACAACCTGCAGGTCATTAAGGCCAAGGTGCCTCTGAAAGAGATGTTTGGTTATGTGACCGAACTTCGTTCGATGAGCTCCGGCCGTGCGACCTCCACCATGGAATTCTCTCACTATGCTCCTGCGCCGAACAATATCGCCGAGGAAGTGATCGCCAAGGTGAAGGGTAAAAAGGTGAATGCGTAATTTTTACCGGTGAATAAGTCAGTATAATAAGCCCCGCCATATGGCGGGGCTTAATTTTTGATTAAAATGTAATGAATGAGATATTTGCTGGTAATAACAGCATTAAACAGAACGTTTTAAACTTTCCGTTCTCTGAATTATCCAATAGTCAAACTTAAAAACCAACATATGAAAAAGTATGTAGTAAAACTGGCACTTTTAGTTATGGTCCTGGTTGGAGCAAGTTCTCTTGCTTCTGCCCAGGTGTATGTAACGGTACGACCTGCCTGGCATCGCGTCGAGAGAAGGCCTGGTGGTCCTCGTGGCGCTGTCTGGATCGAGGAAGACTGGGAAAATCGCGGTGGACAATATGTTTCCGTTGGTGGTCACTGGGCTACTCCCCCTCATCCGGGCTGGGTCTGGATTCCTGGCCGCTGGGTACATGAGCGCAGGGGGTATAACTGGATCCCTGGCAGTTGGAGAAGGCGCTAGTAGTCCACTTTAAATTTTGTTATTATTCAGGCCCGGCATCAGCCGGGCTTTTTATTTAATAGCCGGACCGGTATTTAACGTTGAGCCGGAAGCCGTTTGATGGAATTGTCCTAATTTCCGGCACCAAAAAATATCGAACATGCGGTTGACCATACTGGTTTTTCTTGTTAGTATTTGTCTTTGTGTTTGTGGTAGCGCCGATGCGCAGCCGGGCTCTTCTCTTTTAAAATGGACTAAGGCCGGTAATTCTTACTACCAAACCAATGCCGGGAATATTGTTCGGATAGACCTTCCCAGCCGTCAGGAGACAGTAATAGTGGATCATGAGCTGCTGAAGCCGGCAGGGCAGGTCAAACCTTTGGAAGTCCGCAATTTTGCTTTTTCGGAGGACGGCAAAAAAGTTTTGATCTATACGAATACCAGGCGCGTATGGCGTTACAACACCCGTGGCGACTATTGGGTGCTGGATCTTGCCAGTCATGCGCTAAGCCAGGTAGGGAAAGACCGGGCGGTCTCATCGCTGTTGTATGCCAAATTCTCTCCCGATGCCACGAAGGTGGCCTATTCCAGTGAACACAATGTATATGTGGAAGACCTGGCTACGGGGCTAGAGAAATGTCTTACTTCAACCAATGGAACGCGCAAGCTGATCAACGGCACTTTTGACTGGGTATATGAGGAAGAGCTGGAATGCAGGGATGGATTCCGGTGGAGTCCCGATGGTCAGCATATCGCGTACTGGCAAATAGATGCCAACCAGGTAAAGGATTATCTGATGCTAAATACCACCGATTCTACCTATCCCTTTGTCGTTCCGGTGGAATACCCGGTAGCCGGCGAAGCGCCTTCGCCCTATAAGATTGGAGTAGTGGATGTAAGCTCTGGTGTCAACCGATGGATGGATATTCCCGGGGATGCCCGTCAGACCTATCTGCCGAGGATGGAATGGGCTGCCAACTCTTCGGAGCTGATCTTGCAGCAGCTGAACCGTAAACAAAACGAAAGCTGGCTGTTGCTGAGCGATATCGTTACAGGAAAGACCGTTCCGCTTTATGACGAGAAGGACAGCGCCTATATCGAATGCAAGGGTGCCTGGCAGGATGGAGTCATAGCCGGGTGGGATTGGATCAATAACGGGAAAGAATTCCTGTGGGTAACGGAAAAGGATGGCTGGCGTCATATCTACCGGGTCAGCCGGGATGGAAAGAAAGAAACGCTGATCACCAGGGGGGACTATGATATAATCCGGGTCAGCCTGATAGATGAAAAGAACAATGCTGTCTATTTTATCGCCAGTCCGGAAAATGCTACACAAAAATATCTTTTTAAGACCAGGCTGGACGGTAAGGGAAAGCTGGAAAGGCTGACTCCAGTGAATGAGCCCGGTACACATGAATATGATCTTTCTCCCAATGGCCAATACGCCCTGCATACCTACAGCAATGCCAATATGGGGGAAAAGCAGGACTGGGTAAGTCTTCCGGGGCATCAGACGCTGGCGACGAGCGGAGATGGCGGCAAAGAAACGGTGAAAAATAAAGTGGAGTTCTTCAAGGTCACGACGGCGGATGGGGTACAGCTGGATGGCTGGATGGTGAAGCCGGCTGGTTTTGACAGCACAAAGAAATACCCGGTTGTATTTTATGTCTATGGTGAGCCGGCTGCCCAGACGGTAACCGACGAATTTGGCACGGGCACCAATTTTCTTTATACCGGGGATATGGCGGCGGACGGATACATCTATATGAGCGTTGAGAACAGGGGGACACCTGCGCCGCGGGGGCGTACCTGGCGAAAGTCGATCTACCGGAAGATAGGCAGGCTGAATATCCGGGATCAGGCGATGGCGGCACAAGAGATACTGAAATGGCCATTTGTGGACAGGGACCGGATAGCGGTATGGGGGTGGAGTGGGGGTGGTTCGAGTACCCTGAACCTGCTTTTTCAGTACCCTGAGATCTATAAAACGGGGATTGCTATTGCTGCTGTCGGAAATGAGCTTAGCTATGACAATCTGTACCAGGAACGGTATATGGGGCTGCCCCAGGAGAACCGGGAGGACTTTGTGGACGGATCCCCGATAACCTATGCTAAGAATCTGAAAGGTAATCTTTTATATATTCATGGAACTGGGGATGACAATGTCCATTACCAGAATGCGGAGCGGCTATTGAATGCGCTGATCAAGTACAATAAGATCTTCCAGTTTATGGCTTATCCGAACAGGAGTCATGGGATATATGAGGGGGAGGGGACGCAGCAGCACCTGGCGCATTTGTATACGGATTTTTTAAGAAAGAACTGCCCCGGCGGAGGCCGGTAAGTTTTTGGGCCTGCGGGGGGCTATGCCTTTCTATTGGTTATAAATATCCAGCGCTTTCAGTGCGTGGTGGTTGGCGCCGATGGCCAGGACCAGGCCGCCGATGATGCCGCCGCCGCCGATAAAGAGGAGGGGAGAAACCGGATGACTGGTAGTTGTATACGTCAGAGATGTGGGCTGAATGGGCTGGCCGGGAACATAGGGAAAGACGGGGAAAGGGGGTTGAATGGTTTCGGTATGCTGATGGGTTTGGCCTTTAGCGGTGATGTATCCGCCGATAATTCCAAGGATCATACCTGTAACACTGGTGGATATCCCAACCCTTAGATTTGTCTTTGCAATGCTGATCTGGCGGAGGCTGGCGGGATTATCGGCTACGGCATCGGTGAGGCTGGCTGCGGTGACTGCTTTCATTTTTTCCTGTTCTGCCTTACGGAAAAAGAATTCGCGTGTCGGGGTGTAGCCGGAGTCGTTGAATGCATTGGGGTCGACGAACAGTTTGGAATAAAGGGAGATCTTTGGGCCTTCGCGTTCGACGCGATAGATGTCTGTTCCGGCGCTGCCGGGTACGGTGACAAAGGTGCCATTCCCGGAGTGAAAGCGGTCGACGTTGCCGATAGGAATACGCTGATTGCTGTCAAGGAGGAGGTATTGATTGGCCGAGGCGTCCTGTCTCAGGCGAAGGTGGCTTGAATAAATTTTTTGGCCGTCTTTGAGAACGGTATAATAGGTGTTGGACTGGGCCTGGCCGGACAGGGAAAAGAATAGGAGGAGACTTACGGCGATGAGGACAGGTTTCATGATTTTAGGTTAAAATGAGGTTAATAATCAATAAGTTATAGATTAGACAAGGGGCTTGTTCTAAAGTTAAAAGGAAGGGAATTAAGGGGGGATTAAAGGGGAGGACCGGTCAGAGGGGTGGACCGAAGGGGCAGCAAAAAGGGAAAACATGTAGTGGGGGAGGGGGGAATGAAGGGGCTGGGAGGCGCCCCGGCAAATAGTTTTTTAAAAAAAAGTCCCGAATCTTTGGGCAATAATTAAACAAATCCATACCTTTGCATCCCCGTTCGAAAAATGGGATTTGGCTTATGTCTCAACGAATCAGAATCAAATTACAGTCGTACGATCACAATCTGGTAGATAAATCTGCCGAAAAGATCGTTAAAACCGTTCGTAGTACCGGTGCAGTGGTAACAGGTCCTATTCCTTTACCTACTCGTAAGAAGATCTTCACCGTATTGCGTAGCCCACACGTTAATAAGAAGGCTCGTGAGCAGTTCCAACTGCATACGCACAAGCGCCTATTGGATATCTATACGTCTTCTTCGAGGACTGTGGATGCCCTGTCCAAGCTGGATCTGCCTTCTGGTGTGGATGTTGAGATCAAAGCCTGACGGAGTCTGATGTCTCTCTTGCGAGAGGCCAGGCGGATCAGGTTGTGCCGGACCGGCGCTGTATCCTTTGAGAGGGTGCAAAAATGGTTTAAGTTCTTTTTGTGTCCATCTATAAACTTCCGGGTCATACCGGGATAAAATAGCGCTGGATCTGGCCCATGAGTATAGAGTTGAAGAGAGAGGAATAAAGGGCAAAAAATTGAGTAAACTTACTTCGGGTATACTATACCAGAGGTGAACATATGAACAAGCCATTCAGGGTTTGTTTACTGCCGGTACTTCTGTTTACTCCTGACCCGCGCAAGGCGGAAGAAGGGGAAACGCAAAGAAAAGGTCGGCTGCAAACGAGGGATTGAAGTTGTAGATCGATGCTGTAATACCAATACAGTATGTCTGCTACTGGTCTCATACCCGATGGCATAAATCTTTAAAAAGAAATGAAAGGTATTATTGGTAAAAAAATCGGGATGACCAGCATCTTCAGTCCTGATGGCAAACAAACAGCCGTCACGATCATTGAAGCAGGTCCCTGTGTTGTTACACAGGTTAAGACAAAAGAATCGGACGGTTACACTTCCCTTCAGTTAGCGTTTGGCGAAAAGAAAGAAAAGCATACTACTTCCGCAGAAAAGAATCACTTCGCCAAGTCGAACACATCTCCCAAACAGATCGTAAAAGAATTCCGCAATTATTCCATAGAAAAGAGTCTTGGTGAATCGATCACCGTGGACATCTTTGCCGAAGGCGACAAGGTAGAAGTTGTCGGTACTTCAAAAGGTAAAGGTTTTCAGGGTGTCGTTAAGCGTCATGGATTCCATGGTGTAGGTGAGCAGTCTCACGGTCAGCATGATCGTCAGCGTGCTCCAGGTTCTTTGGGTAACTCCTCCGATGCCAGCCGTGTAATGAAAGGTGTCCGTATGGCGGGCCGTATGGGTGGTGATCGTGTGAAGGTGAAGAGCTTGAAGATCGTCAAGATCTTCCCTGAGAAGAACTACATCCTGGTCAGCGGATGTGTTCCCGGCCATATTGGTTCCATTGTCACAATTCAGAAGTAAGTAAAGAACTTTTAATCGAACTACAATGCAAGCAGACGTTTTAAATATAGAAGGAAAGAAGACAGGCAGAACGGTGGAACTGCCGGAAGAGATCTTCGGGATCGAGCCGAACGATCACGTAATCTACCTGGCTGTTAAGCAACACCTCGCCGCTCAGCGTCAGGGTACGCACAAAGTGAAGACCCGTCTGGAAGTAAAAGGTTCCAGCAAGAAGCTTCATCGTCAGAAGGGTACAGGTGGGAGCCGTAAAGGTAACCTGCGTAACCCTTTGTACAAGGGTGGTGGTACCATCTTCGGACCAAAGCCACGCGATTATGATTTCAAGTTGAATCGCAAGGTGAAGGATCTGGCCAAGATGTCCGCGCTGGCGCATAAAGCCAAGGAGAATGCCATCGTGATCGTTGAAGACATCAAGATGGAAGTTCCGAAGACAAAGCAGTTCACTACTGCGCTGAAGAGCCTGAACATTGCCGATAAGAAGGTATTGTTTGTGCTGCCTGGCGAAGAAAGTGATAACCTGTTCCTGAGCCTTCGTAATATACCGAAGGTAGAAGGTACACTGCTGGCTGATATCAATACCTATGATATCGTGAATGCCCAGGTGCTGGTGTTGTCCGAGTCGGCTGCGAAGATCTTTATTGATGAGACAGCTGAAGTAAACGCTTAATTGAATCACTGATAAATTATAAAGAGATGAAGCTCTCTGAAGTTTTAGTAAAACCGATACTGACAGAAAAGGCAAACAGCCAGCAGGACAAACTGCGGAGATATGCTTTCCGTGTCAACCGTAAGGCCAATAAGCTGGAGATCAAGAAGGCCGTGGAAGATTTTTATGGTGTCAACGTGGTAGACGTCAATACTTCTGTGGTGCCTGGAAAGAACAAGACCCGCTTCACAAAAGCTGGTTACGTTCAGGGTCGCAAGCCTGCCTATAAAAAGGCTTTGATCACTGTAGCTGATGGAGAGACTATCGATCTGTACGCTGCAATCTAACTTAATTAATTAAAGCCCGCGAAGCTGATAAGTTCGCAATAAAAGATAAACAGACATGGCACTGAAAAAATACAAACCGATTACTGCCGGAACGCGCTGGAGAGTTGGAAACGCCTATGCCGAGATCACTACCGACACGCCTGAAAAGTCGTTGCTGGAAAAAGTAAAGTCTACTGCTGGTCGTAATGTACAGGGTAGAAGAGCGATGCGCTACATGGGTGGCGGGCATAAGAAAATGTACCGTATCATCGACTTCAAGCGTAACAAGAAGAATATCAATGCAACTGTTGCTTCTATCGAGTATGATCCTTATCGTACGGCTTTTATCGCGCTGTTGCATTATGTGGATGGTGAGAAGAGATATATCCTTGCTCCCCAGGGTTTGCAGGTAGGTGCTACTGTCCTTTCCGGTGACAGTGTTGCTCCTGAGGTTGGGAATGCGCTCCAGATGAAGAGCATGCCGTTGGGTACCAACGTTCACAATATTGAAATGCAGCCTGGTCAGGGTGGCAAGCTGGTGCGCAGCGCCGGCACGTCTGCTCAGCTGACGAATAAGGAAGAAAAATATGCCGTGTTGAAGATGCCTTCCGGTGAATTACGGAAAGTGCTGATCAACTGTTATGCTACAGTAGGAGTTGTTTCCAACAGCGACCACTCTCTGCAAAGCATGGGTAAGGCTGGTCGTAATGTCTGGAGAGGTATCCGTCCGAGAGTTCGTGGTGTAGCGATGAATCCTGTAGATCACCCCATGGGTGGTGGTGAAGGTAAGGCCTCTGGTGGTCAGCCTCGCAGCAGGAACGGTCAGTACAGCCGTGGTCTGAAGACCCGTCAGAAGGGCAAGGGCAGCGACAAGCTGATCATTCAAAGGAAGAACGGTAAAAAATTAGCGAAATAATTTAACAATCAATCATGGGTCGTTCAATTAAAAAAGGTCCTTACGTAGACTCCAACCTGGAAGAGAAAGTACTTGCTATCAATGAAGGTACAGCCAAGAAAGGGGTGATCAAAACCTGGAGCCGCCGTTCCACTATTACCCCCGATTTCGTGGGTCATACGCTGGCAGTGCACAATGGCAACAAGTTCATCCCTGTGTATGTAACGGAGTTCATGGTGGGCCACAAGCTGGGTGAATTTGCACCTACCCGCAACTTTAAAGGACATTCTAGTAAAAAGATAGCTTAAACTTATTATAATGGAAGCAGTAGCTAAATTGAGAAATTACCCGACATCGCCGCGCAAAATGCGTCTGCTGGCTGATGAGATCCGCGGTATGCATGTTGAGAAAGCCCTGGCTTTGCTCGAGTTTCATCCGCAGCATTCATCCACTCCGCTGTACAAGCTGTTGTGGTCTGCCGTAAAGAACTGGGAATCGAAAAATGAAGGCCAGAGCGCGGCTGATTCTACTCTGGTGGTGAAAACGGTTTTCGTGGATGGTGGAAGGACTTTGAAGCGTATGCGCCCGGCTCCTCAGGGTAGGGGTTATCGTGTTCGCAAAAGAAGCAATCACGTAACCATTATCGTTGATCAGAAAGTCATCGTTTCGGTAAACTAATTGATAAAACTTATTTAATTATAAACATGGGTCAGAAAACGAATCCTATTGGGGCCAGGTTAGGGATCATCCGCGGTTGGGAATCCAACTGGTATGGCAGCAAAAAAGATTATGCCTTCAAGTTGATCGAAGATAACAAGATCAGAACTTACCTGAATGCCCGTATCAATAAAGGTGGGATCGCAAAGATCGTTATCGAGCGTACGCTGAACAAGCTGATCGTAACGATCCATACTTCCAAGCCAGGTATCATCATCGGTAAAGGTGGTGGTGAAGTTGACCGGATCAAAGAAGAGCTGAAGAAGCTGACAGGCAAAGACGATGTACAGATCAATATCCTGGAGATCCGTCGCCCGGAACTGGATGCCAACATCGTTGGGGATACCATTGCCCGCCAGATTGAAAATCGTATCAACTACAAACGTGCCATCAAGATGGCGATAGCTTCTGCGCTGCGCATGGGTGCTGAAGGTATCAAGATCAAGGTCGGTGGCCGTCTCGGTGGTTCTGAAATAGCCCGTACGGAAGAAATCAAACAAGGTCGTACTCCTTTGCATACGTTGCGTATGGATATCGATTATGCGAATGTATTTGCTCTGACCGTATATGGTAAGATCGGTATCAAGGTATGGATCTGTAAGGGTGAAGTACTGGCTAAGAGAGATCTGAACCCGAACTTCGTCGGTGGTAAAGAGGGTGGTCTGAGTGACAGAAGGGAAAGAAGGGAAGGAGATCACGGTGGTGGACATCATGATCGTGGTGACCGCAGAGGTGGTGGAGATCGTGGTGGTGACCGCAGAGGCGGTGGAGGCGGCGGAGATCGCAGACCTGGTGGAGGCGGTGGAGATCGCAGGCCAGGCGGTGGTGGTGGTGGTCGCAGATAGGCGGTCACGGGTTGAGTCAAAAGAAATTAGAAATATAAGAATCTCGAAAATAATTCAAGATGTTACAACCGAAAAGAACAAAGCATAGGAAAGGACAAAAAGGTCGCATCCGTGAGACGGCTAAGAGAGGTGATACCATTTCCTTTGGTTCGTATGCTTTGAAATCGCTGGAAGCGATCTGGCTGACTAATCGCCAACTGGAAGCTGCCCGTCAGGCCCTGACCCGTGCTATGAAACGTGAAGGGAATGTATGGATCCGCGTTTTCCCTGACAAGCCTATTACCAAGAAGCCCCAGGAAGTACGTATGGGTAAAGGTAAAGGTAACCCTGAGTACTGGGCTGCAGTAGTCGAGCCAGGTCGTATTTTGTTCGAAGCCGACGGTGTATCTATGGCTGTGGCCAAGGAAGCGCTGGAACTGGCTGCGCAGAAGCTGCCGATCAAAACGAAGTTCATCGTTCGTCGGGACGTAACGCCTTCTTAGTCCGGACGGAATGTCGGTGGAAAGAAATTAAAAATTGTTAAAAGATCATACGATGTCAAAGAGAATCGATTTTGTAAACAGCCTGAAAGACCTGAATGAAGCGGATCTGAAGGCACGTATCCAGGAAGATGAATTGCGCCTGAAGAAGCTGGAATTTGCGCATGCCATTTCACCGCTGGAAAACCCGATGAGCATTCGCTCTTTGAGACAGGATGTCGCCCGTCTGAAGACGGCGCTGACCCAGAAACGGGCTGTAAAAGCATAATTAGAATTAGAATTAGAATAGCCGTGCTGCCCCACCGGGATTAAAGCAAACGGCCGTTAATAAAAGCAAAAAGCTAAAACAATGGTTGAAAGAAATTTGCGCAAAACAAGGATCGGGGTGGTAAAGAGCAATAAGATGGATAAGACTGTCACTGTTGCTGTTGAGCGGAAAGTGAAACACCCTATCTATGGTAAGTTCGTAAAGAAGACTACCAGTTTCCATGCTCATGACGAGAAGAATGAGTGCACTGTCGGTGACGTAGTGAGGATCATGGAAAGTCGTCCAATGAGCAAGACCAAGCGCTGGCGCCTGGTGGAGGTCGTGGAGAAAGCGAAATAATAAAGTCGTATTAATTATATTTTTCACCCGTCGCGAGATGGGGGGATCTAAAAGCTAATAAAATGATTCAGCAAGAAAGCAGATTAAATGTAGCTGATAACAGCGGTGCCAAGGAAGTATTGTGCATCCGGGTATTGGGTAACAGCGGCCAGGATTATGCCGGCATCGGAGACAAGATCGTTGTCACCGTTAAGGATGCATTGCCTTCTGGCGGGATCAAGAAGGGTACCGTTGCAAAGGCGGTGATCGTTCGGACCAGGAAGAAATTACGTCGTAAGGATGGCAGCTATATCAGCTTCGATGACAATGCCGTGGTATTGCTGAATGCTTCTGACGAGCCTCGTGGTACGCGTATCTTCGGACCTGTCGCAAGAGAGCTGCGTGACAAGGGATATATGAAGATCATTTCCCTGGCGCCTGAAGTATTATAGGTGTCTGCGCCAGGATGGCGCGATCAATAAAAGGACTTAATTCTCCGCTGCGACTCTGATGTTTGTGCGGGGGAAAAACATAAAAAAATGAGCAACAGATTTAAACCCAAGTTCAATATTAAAAAAGGTGATAACGTGGTCGTGATCACCGGAGACGACAAGGACCCTAAAAAGGCCCGGAAAGTCCTGGAAGTTTATCCCGATGCAGCAAAGGTGCTGGTAGAGGGTGTAAACATCGTGACCAAGCACACCAAGCCTTCCGCACAGAACACCAAGGGTGGCATCGTGAAGAAGGAAGCTCCCATTGCCATCTCCAACATCATGTTGTTTGATGCAAAGACAGGCGGCGCTACCAAGATTAAGCGCAGCAGGGAGAACGGGAAATTAGTTCGCATCGCTAAAAAATCAGGGGAGGCTATCAAATGAGTACTGCAAAATACACTCCGCGTCTGGCAGATAAGTACAAGAAAGAGGTTGTACCTGCCCTTATGAAGAAGTTCGGCTATGCAACTATCATGCAGGCGCCGAAACTCGAAAAGATCTGTATCAACCGTGGCGTCAACGGCGCTGTCACCGACAAGAAGCTGGTGGAAGTAGCTGTGGATGAGCTGACGATGATCACTGGTCAGAAGGCTGTGACCACACAGTCCAAGAAGGATATCTCGAACTTCAAGCTGCGTAAGAACATGCCCATCGGTGCACGTGTGACGCTGCGTGGAGAGAAGATGTTCGAATTCCTGGATCGCCTGGTATCTACAGCTTTACCCCGTGTACGTGATTTCAAGGGCATCAATGAGAAATCATTCGACGGCCGTGGCAACTACACGCTGGGCATTACCGAGCAGATCATCTTCCCGGAGATAGATATCGACAAGGTAAACAAGATCACTGGTATGGATATCACTTTTGTGACTACTGCCGGTACCAATGAGGAAGCGTATGAATTGCTGAGAGAGCTGGGTATGCCTTTCCGTGACATGCGTAAGGATCAAGCGTAAATATTAAATTTATAAACGTTATATAACATGGCTAAAGAGTCCGTAAAGGCTAGACAAAGAAAAAGGGAAGCGATGTCAGCGAAGTATGCTGAAAAACGCGCCGCTTTAAAAGCCGCCGGTGATTATAAGGCACTTGACCAGTTGCCCCGGAATGCATCTCCTGTGAGACTGCACAACCGTTGCCAGCTGACTGGTCGTCCCAGGGGATATATCCGTTATTTCGGTATCTCCAGGGTTATCTTCCGCGATATGGCCCTTGCAGGCAAGATCCCGGGTGTTAAGAAAGCGAGCTGGTAATGAGCGTATGATATCATTGGATATCGCATTGTAAAAAAATTTAGAAATCTTTTAATCGAGTATTGACAATGGTTACTGATCCAATAGCAGATTTTCTGACAAGAATTCGTAATGCGCAGATGGCGAATCACCGGATCGTTGAGATCCCTGCTTCCAATCTGAAGAAGCGTATGACCGAAATCCTGTATGATAAAGGGTATATCCTGAAATATAAATTCGAGGATAACAACAAGCAAGGCGTCATCAAGATCGCGTTGAAATATGATCCGGCTACCAAAGAGCCTGCGATCAAGTCTCTTGAAAGGGTGAGCCGTCCGGGTCTGCGTACATACGCCAGCCCTGCTGAGTTCAAGCGTGTGAAGAATGGTCTGGGTGTGTCGATCATCTCTACCTCCAAGGGTGTGATGACGGACAAGGAAGCCAAGGTACAGAATGTAGGAGGCGAAGTACTTTGCTATATTTATTAGTCTAGCGGGCCTGCTGCTGTAGTGGCGGGCCTTCGAAATATAAGTTGCCGGTACATTAAGCCAGTACCTATACAGGCTGATCGGCCGGCAATGAGGAAATAATAACTTATCATACAAATTGAATTAATTATGTCTCGTATAGGTAAACAACCAGTAGTTCTCCCGGCAGGTGTGACAGTGTCAGTCGGAGCCAATAATCTCCTGACGGTGAAAGGTCCCAAGGGCGAACTGAAACAGGACATCGACCGTGACATCACTGTCGAAGTAGTTGACGGGCACGTAGAGATCAAACGTCCTACCGACCAGATCCGTCACCGTGCGCTGCATGGTCTGTACCGTTCTTTGATCGCCAACATGGTCAAGGGTGTTACGGATGGTTATAAAAGACAGCTCGAATTGATCGGGGTAGGTTTCAAGGCCTCCAACCAGGGTAATATCCTGGATCTGGCCCTGGGTTATTCTCACAATATCATTTTTGAGATCCCCAAGGAATTGAAGCTGGCAACGGAACAGAATAAAGGGGAAAACCCCAAGATCACGCTGGAAGGTACCGACAAGCAGCTGATCGGCGCGGTAGCTGCCAAGATCCGCAGTCTGCGTAAGCCTGAGCCGTACAAAGGTAAAGGTGTGCGTTATGTGGGTGAAGTTGTTCGTAAGAAAGCTGGTAAGGCTGCTGGTAAATAATTTTAAAAATTGGGTCCTGGCTGGAATCAGGGCTATAAAAGAAATAATATGGTTACGAAAGCAATCAGAAGACAAAAGATCAAGTTCCGTGTCCGCAAGAGGATCATCGGTACTTCTGTACGGCCAAGACTGTCCGTTTTCCGTAGTAATACTGAAATCTATGTACAGCTGATCGATGACGATGGCGCAAAGACGCTGGCCTCTGCCTCTTCCAAAGACAAGGACATCGTCGCGCAGAAGGGTACTAAATCAGAGAAGAGCAAGCTGGTCGGTGCTGCTATCGCACGCAAGGCTGTTGAGCTGGGTCTGAAGGACGTAGTTTTTGATCGCGGCGGTTATTTGTATCATGGCCGTGTGAAGTCGGTGGCTGATGGCGCCCGTGAAGGTGGTCTGCTATTTTAATCAATCAAGTTATTTTGTTCAACAAAGATTTTTGTTAAGCTTCGTAAATAATTACAATGTCAAAAGTAATCTTAAACAGAGTTAAAGCCGGTGATCTGGAACTGAAAGAGAAGGTGGTTGCAATCAATCGCGTGGTTAAGACGACAAAAGGCGGTCGGGCGTTCAGCTTCTCTGCACTGGTCGTAGTCGGTAACGAAAGCGGTGTTGTCGGTCACGGTCTGGGCAAGGCTAAGGAAGTCCAGGAAGCGATAACAAAAGGGATCGAAGATGCCAAGAAGAACCTGATCAAGGTTCCGGTGATGCATGGTACTATCCCCCACGATCAGCTGGCTAAGGAAGGTGCTGCTAAAGTACTGCTCCGCCCTGCTGCACATGGTACCGGTGTAATTGCCGGAGGCAGCATGCGTGCTGTTCTGGAAAGCGCCGGTGTAACGGACGTATTGGCTAAGTCACTGGGTTCTGCAAACCCGCACAACGTGGTAAAGGCTACTTTCAAGGCTTTGGCCATGCTGCGTGAGCCGATCAATGTTTCCCGGACTCGTCACATCTCATTAAAGAAAGTTTTCAACGGATAATATTACCTATTATGGCAAAGATCAAGATCACACAAGTAAAGAGCGGTATCGACCGTCCTGAACGTCAGAAATTGACCTTAAGGGCTCTCGGTCTGAAAAAGATGCACGCTACCAAAGAAGTGGAAGCTACTCCGCAGATCCTGGGTATGGTCCGTACGGTGGAACACCTGGTGAAAGTGGAAGAAGTAAAGTAAATAGTCAGGCGGGCCGTAGGCTCGCCGACCGAAGGTCAATAATTAAATAACGGCTGCGGCCAGAGCGAGGGGAGATTCCCCGTTAAGTTAAAATCAAAAAAAAATGAACTTACACACTATCAGGCCTGCAAAAGGCGCAACGCATAAGGAAAAACGTCTTGGCCGCGGTGAAGCTTCCGGTAAGGGTGGCACTTCTACAAAAGGTAACAAGGGTGGACAGAGCCGTGCTGGTTATCAGCGTAAAATGGCCCATGAAGGTGGTCAGATGCCTATCCAGAGAAGGATACCAAAACGCGGTTTCAACAATATTCATCGGGTAGAATATAAAGTGTTCAACCTGGGCCAGCTGGAGCAGCTGGTGGAAAAATACGGATTTTCTGAAATTACTCCTGAAAATCTGTATATCAACGGATTAATTAGCCAGACTGACCGCGTGAAGATCTTGGGTAACGGGGAGCTGAAGACTAAGCTTACCTTCAAGGTGAATGCAGTGAGCGAAAAAGCCAAGACTGCTATCGAAGGAGCCGGCGGAACAGTAGAAATTCTCAAATAATTTTTACGTAGCTTTACAGACGCATCGTTTTAGGTGCGTCTGTGTGCTTTTTTAAAACATTACATTGTTCCCGTGAAGAAACTCTTACAAACACTAAGAAATATATGGAGCATCGAAGATCTTAAGAGTAAGATCATCGTGACTCTATCCCTGTTATTCGTCTACCGTTTCGGTACTTATATCGTGCTTCCGGGTATCGACCCCAACAAACTCAGCGCGCTTAGCGGAAACGCAAAGAGCGGAGCCCTCGGTCTGATCGATGCCTTCTCCGGAGGCGCCTTCTCCCAGGCTTCCATTCTCGCATTGGGTATCATGCCTTATATCTCTGCTTCTATCTTCATGCAGCTGATGACCATTCTCATCCCGCAGATGCAGAAAGTACAGAAGGAAGGGGCCAGCGGTCAGAAGAAGATCAATCAATGGACCCGTTATCTGACGGTCGTCGTCACGTTTGTCCAGGCATATGCCTATGTTACCTATCTGAAGGGATTAGGTAAAGAAGCCATTGTGGATTCTTTCAGCGCCTATTTCTGGCTGACCACCCCGATCGTCCTTACTGCGGGTACGCTGTTTGTGATGTGGCTGGGTGAGAAGATCACCGATAAAGGTCTTGGAAACGGTACTTCTCTCATTATCATGATCGGCATCCTTGCCCGTCTGCCCCGCAGCTTCGTCCAGGAATGGAACGCCAAGCTGGCAAAGGGTACGGGTGGTATCCTGGTCTTTGTGATCGAGGTTTCGGTTCTTATCGCCATCATCATGGGTCTGATCATTCTGATCCAGGGTGTAAGGAAGGTGCCGGTGAACTATGCAAAACAGATCGTTGGCAATCGCCAGTTCGGTGGTGCCCGTCAGTTCCTGCCACTGAAAGTCAACAGTGCGGGTGTAATGCCGATCATCTTCGCACAGGCTATCATGTTCCTGCCAACCATTTTTGCGAGCTTTGATTCTACAAAAGGTATCGCGAGACTATTCTCCGATCCCCGTGACTTTACACATATGCTTATCTATGCTGTGATCGTGATTGGGTTTACCTTTCTGTATACGGCCCTGATATTTAATCCCAAGCAGATCGCCGACGATCTGAAGCGGAATAATGGATTTATCCCCGGCGTGAAACCTGGTCAGCCTACAGCCGACTATATCGGTTCCGTCATGGATAAGATAACATTGCCGGGCGCCTTTTTGCTGGCTATAGTCGGTATTTTACCTGGCTTTGCACAGCGACTGGATATCACCCAGGGTTTTGCCTCTTTCTTTGGCGGCACATCTCTGCTGATCATGGTGGGTGTTATCCTTGATTCTCTGCAACAAATTGAAACTCAGCTGCTCATGCGTCAGTATGATGGTCTGATGAAGACCGGAAGGATCCAAGGACGTCAGTCTTCTGTTTCGAACGCAGTGATATAGGGTTTTAAACTTTTTATATACTAACCTGTTAGGTAATAGAGCCTAACAGGTTTTTTTAATACGTTATGATTCACTACAAGACTCCTGCTGAAGTCGAGCTGATGCGCGATAGCGCGAGACTCGTCAGCAGAACACTTACTGAGGTTGCCAAAATATTGAAACCTGGTGTGACGACACTGGAGCTGGACAAGCTGATAGCTGAATTTATCAGGGATAATGACGCTGTGCCTTCGTTCCTGAATTACCGGGGATATCCTTTTTCTTCCTGTATCTCTGTCAATGACGTGGTGGTACATGGATTTCCGAATGGCCAGGCGCTTCGCGAAGGAGATATCATCTCGGTCGACATCGGCGTGATAAAGAAGGGCTGGCATGGAGATCATGCCTATACATTTGCCATTGGCGATCCGGGACCGGAAGTAGCCCAATTGATCCGGGTGACGAAAGAATCTTTATATAAGGGAATCGAAAAGGCGGTAGCCGGAGGCAGGGTAGGAGACATCGCCTTTGCTATCCAGGAGCATACAGAGAAGAAATACGGCTATGGCGTAGTGCGTGAGCTGGTTGGGCATGGGCTTGGGAAACATCTCCATGAAGAGCCCCAGGTGCCCAATTACGGCCGTCGTGGGACGGGGGCGAAGCTGAAAGAAGGTCTTGTTCTGGCTATCGAGCCGATGATCAATCTTGGCAAAAGGGATGTGTATACAGAAAGCGATGGCTGGACGGTGCGTACAAATGATCATCAGCCCTCGGTGCATTTTGAGCATGATGTGTGTGTGAAGAAGGGAAAGGCCGATATATTGTCGGATTATAGCATTATCGAGGCAGCGGAGCTGGCGAACCCTCATTTATTTACCGGGCAGGCAGCGGCGCTGCCTTCTTAAGGATATCGACGCCCCTCTCCGAGGGGCTTTTTTTATATAGTATGGCTAAAAAATTGATCGTTATTGGCGGTGGTGCGGCGGGGATCTTTTGTGCTGTGAATGCGGCAAGGAAGGCCCGTGGCCTGGAGGTGACGGTACTGGAGAAGACAGGCAAGCTGTTGAGTAAGGTAAAGGTCAGCGGAGGCGGGCGTTGTAATGTCACGCACGGCTGTTTTGAGATCGGGGAGATGGCCAAAAGGTATCCCCGGGGAGGGCATTTTGTACGGAAGGCTTTTCACCGGTGGTTCACTTCCGACACGATCGGCTGGTTTCGGGAGCGGGGAGTAGAATTGAAGACAGAGGAGGATGGGAGGATGTTCCCGGTGAGTGATGATTCGCAGACGATAGTCGATTGTTTGATGAAGGAGGTGAATAGTTATGGGGTGGAGATCCGGTTTCATGCGGAGGTAAAGGTGGTGGAAGTGGCGGCGACGGCTTCGCGGTTTGCGGTGCGGCTGGCAGATGGCCGGGTGCTCGAAGCCGACTATCTGTGTGTGGCATGTGGAGGATATCCGAAGTCGGAATCGTTCGACTGGATAAGGGGACTGGGGCATTCGGTCGAGGAGCCGGTGCCTTCTTTGTTTACATTCAATATGCCGGGGGATCCGATAACGAAGCTGATGGGGGTAACCGTGCCGGAGGTGCAGGTAAGAATAGTAGGGAGCAAGCTGGTAGAAAAGGGACCCCTGCTGATAACGCACTGGGGGCTGAGCGGTCCGGTAGTGCTGAAGCTTTCGGCCTGGGGAGCGAGGGAACTGGCGGCCAGTGGTTACCGGTTTGGCATCCAGGTCAACTGGATACCGGAATTTACGGAACAGAAGGTCAGGGAGCGTCTGCAGGGGCTTAGGTATGAGCGGGCGGGGCAGGCGGTGAGTTCGAAGAATATCTTTGGGCTTCCGCAGCGGTTGTGGGAGTATTTCTTGTCTGCTGCGGGTGTTACCGAAGGGGTCCGTTGGGCTGACCTGCCGGCCCGGGAACAAAATAAGCTGACCAGTCTGCTTTGTGCCGGGAGCTATGGTGTACAGGGAAAAACTACCTTTAAGGAAGAATTTGTGACGGCGGGCGGGGTAAGGCTGTCGGAGGTAGATCCGGCCAGTAGTCAGAGCCGGAAGGTGCCGCGGTTGTTCTTTGCGGGAGAGACATTGGATGTGGACGGGGTGACGGGCGGGTTTAATTTTCAGCATGCCTGGACGAGTGGATGGGTGGCGGCGGATGCTATTGCCGGGATGGCTGTTGCCGAAGCTGCGGCGCAGGGGTATTCTTAAAACCTATAATATGAATAGTTTTGCTCCTTCCTTGTCGCTACGGGTGCTGGCACCTGCGGTGGAATTCTATAAGAACGTTCTTGGGGCTACGGAGTTGCGTCGTTTTAGTAATGACGATGGAAGCATCCATGTGGCTGAGCTGCTGCTGGGAGATGCGGAGTTTTACCTGCATGAGGAGATGTCGGGGCCTGACAAAGAAAAGGCGCCGGCAACGTTGAAAGGCACGACCGTGGTACTGGCGGTATATGTCGAAGATCCGGATGCCTTGATGGCTAAGGCTTTAGAGGCAGGTGCCCGGGAATTGAGCCCAATACAGGACCATTTTTATGGTCTTCGGCAGGGAGCGGTGATCGATCCGTTCGGACACCAGTGGATATTCCAGAAGAAGATATAAAACCTTGTGGCGGCGGGCTCTGCGTCAGGCCGGAAGCTGCGAAAAGAGTGGGAATTAAGCGATTTTTTCGTATATTTGCAACCCCGAATAAAAAACTTCGGGGTTTTATTATGTCTGAAAATAATATTGTTAACTCAAACGCTGAATCACAGGAGACTCCGGAAGTGGCGACTGCTACTGCCGAGCCTACAGCGACAAAAAAAGCACCTGTGTATGTGCAGACTGCACATGACGATTTCGATTGGAGCATTGACAAACGCAATGTGGCCGTTTACACCAAGGATGAAAAGGAAAAGTATGACAAGGTGTATGAGAACACATTTGTAGCTATCACTGATGGTGAGCTGGTAAAGGGCCTGGTAGTAGGTCTTACCAAGACCGACGTGGTAGTGAACATTGGTTTCAAGAGCGATGGTCTGGTATCCCTGAATGAATTCCGCGACCTGGTCAACCTGAGAACGGGTGACGAAGTGGAAGTAATGGTTGTTGAGAAGGAAGACCGGGAAGGTCACCTGCACCTCAGCCGCAAACAGGCCCGTATCACCCGCGCATGGGAAAAGATCGTGGAAGTCCACAAGACTGGCGAAGTGGTTACCGGTACGGTTACCAGCAAGACCAAGGGCGGCCTGATCGTCGACGTTTTCGGTATGGAGACATTCTTACCTGGAAGCCAGATCGACGTGAAGCCTGTTACCGACTACGATCAGTTTGTAGGAAAGACTATGGAGTTCAAGGTCGTGAAGATCAACGAAGCGATCAAGAATGCCGTCGTATCTCACAAGGCCCTTATCGAAAGCGATATCGAAGCACAGCGTGCAGAGATCATCAGCAAGCTGGAGAAAGGACAGGTATTGGAAGGTACGATCAAGAATATTACCGATTTCGGTGCCTTTATGGACCTGGGTGGTCTGGACGGTCTGCTGTATATCACCGATATCAGCTGGGGACGTATCAGCCATCCGAGCGAGGTGCTGAAGCTGGATCAGAAGCTGCAGGTGGTGGTGTTGGATTTCGACGATGGCAAGAAACGTATCAGCCTGGGTTTGAAACAGCTGACCCCGCATCCATGGGATGTGCTGCCTGAAACGATCAAGGAAGGTGAGATCGTCAAGGGTAAGGTGGTTAATATCGAAGATTACGGTGCGTTCCTGGAGATCATGCCGGGCGTAGAAGGTCTGGTTCACGTCAGTGAGATCACCTGGGCCAATACGCCGATCAATGCCAAGGAATTCTTCAAGCTGGGCGACGAGCACCAGGCTAAGGTGGTCACCCTTGATAAGGATGCCCGCAAGATGAGCCTGTCGATCAAGCAGCTGAGCGAAGATCCATGGAACACGATCGAAACGAAATTCCCGCAGGGCAGCCGTCACAACGGCCTGGTGAAGAACATCACTCCCTATGGTGTATTCGTGGAACTGGCTCCTGGCATCGGTGGTATGATCCATATCAGCGACCTGAGCTGGCTGAAACGCTTTAATCACCCGTCTGAGTATACGAAGGTTGGTCAGCACATTGACGTGATGATCCTTGGTATCGACAAAGACAATCGTAAACTGCAGCTCGGACACAAACAGCTGGAAGAAGATCCCTGGAATGCTCTGGAGGAAACCTTCTCTGTTGGTTCCGTGCATGAAGGTCTTGTTATCCGCAAGGACGACAAGGGTGCTATCGTGCAGCTGCCTTATGGGCTGGAAGGCTTTGCCCCCAACCGTCACCTCAACAAGGAAGACGGCAAGCAGGTACAGGCTGATGAAACGGCACAGTTCATGGTGATCGAGTTCGATCGCAATGAAAAACGTATCGTATTGTCGCATACCCGTCTTTGGGAGCAGGTGAAGACTGAAGAGAAACAAGCCGCCCAGAAGGAAGCAAGGGCTGATGCTGACAAGACACGCAAGGCTGTCAAGACTATCCAGCAGAAGGTTGAAAAGCCTACGCTTGGTGATCTGGGCGCTTTAGCCTCTATCAAGGAAAAGCTGAAGCAGGAAGAGAAGGACCAGAATGCTGGTGGTGAAGGTGCTGCGCAGTAAGGTTTGAAGCTAGTGCTTAAAATATAAGGTCCCGGTGCAAACCGGGACCTTTTTTATTTGGGTTATTTATTCAGCGCGCTGAGCTGTTCGTCGCCGAATTCAAGCAGCGAGCCCAGCTTCAGGTCGGCGGCGCCCCATTTGGGCAGGTGGGCCTGGTCCTGAACGGGAATGGACACACATTTCATGCGGGCGGCTTTGGCGGCGATGAGGCCATTGAAGGAATCTTCGAAAGCCAGGCATTCGAGGGGATTGGCGTTGAGCTGGCGGATGCAATCCATGTAGACCTGGGGATGGGGCTTGCCATAGGGCAGGTGTTCGGCCGAGGCTACGGTTTCAAAACAGGAGCCTATATTCAGCTTGTCGACGACAACCTGTACCAGGGACAGAGGGGAGGAGGTTGCAAGGCCGATGTGGAATTTTTTGGCTTTGAAATATTCAAGCACTTCGTGGACGCCGGGGAGAGGGGCGGCTTTTGTTTTTATCTTTTCGATGACAGTCTTGTGCAGAGCTGCTTCGGCGGCGGGAATCGTTTCTTTACCGATGCCGAAGTGAGTGAACCAGTAATCCAGCCATTCGCGGGTACGAAGACCGGTAGTGTGGTGATACTGGACCGGCGTCAGTGTGACATTGAACTCGAGGAGCGTTTCCATACCGGCTTCCTGCCAGCAGGGTTCGGAATCAATGAGCAGGCCGTCCATGTCGAAAATAACTGTATTAAGTTGCATAGGGTGGCAAAGTTAGGGAGATGTGGTGATCGGGGCAAACTCTTAGAGAGATGTGTTGATTATCTCAACAATTCCGTACATTCGAACCGACGAAGCAGGTCAACCGTCTGCGACACCAAAAAAAGTATGTGATGAGTTCACTGAGAGAGCGATTGAGGCGTTTTCGCTTTGTGCGGAAGCTGGTCTATGCTATTGTAGGGATGATTTCTTACCCCGGACTGACGATTGTAAACCGCTTGAAGATCAGCGGTACGGAACATCTGCGTAAACTGCCCAAAGGCAATGTACTTTTTGTCAGCAATCACCAGACTTATTTTGCAGACGTCATAACCTTTCTCCATATTTTCTGTGCGGTCAAGTGGCGCAAGAAGAATCGTCTTGGGCTTCCGTATTATCTTTTGAATCCTTTCACCAACGTTTATTATGTAGCAGCTGAGGAGACGATGAAGGCTTCATGGGTGAGCAGGCTTTTCACAATGGCGGGCGCGCTGACGGTGAAGCGGACCTGGAATAATGGAAGCGCCGAGGTGCGGCGGGGGCTGGATCCTTCGGATACGCGAAAAATATTCCGGGCGCTGGAAGACAGTTGGGTGATAACATTCCCCCAGGGGACGACGAAGGCTTTTGCTCCGGGCAGGAAAGGAACGGCCCATATCATCAAACAGAACAGGCCGATCGTCGTGCCGGTGGTCATCGGTGGATTTTGGCGGGCTTTTGATAAAAAGGGATTGAAGTTCAAAAAGAAAGGCGTGCAATTGACCGTGACTTTTAAAGAGCCGCTTGATATTGACTATGATGCGCCTGCGGAGGAAATACTGGAGCAGGTGATGGAGGCAATTGAACAGAGTAAGAGGTTTATGATGTTGGGGGCTCATCATTGGATAAAAGAACCGGTTTAACTTTTCATAAAAAAAGCCTTCAGTTCGCCAGCGTCCTCAGGTTTCATTTTGCCACCAAGAATTAGACGCAGCTGTCTTCTGCGAAGGGCTCCATCATACATCCTTTTTTCTTCTTCCGTCTCAGCGATGAGCTCGGGGACGAGGCGGGGGCGACGATTGGGGTCCAGGGCTACAAAGGTATAATAGGCCTCGTTACTTTTGTATTTATATTGTTGTGTATGATCTTCTCCCCAGACTTTCATGTGGACTTCCATGGAGCTGTTGAAGGCGCGGCTGACTTTGGCTTCGATGTGTACGACGTTGCCGAGCTTGATGGGATTCTCGAAAGATATATTGTCTACAGAGGCGGTGACTACGGGAGCATTACAGTGTTTGCCGGCGGACAGGGCGGCTGCGATGTCCATCCAATACATTAGCCGGCCCCCCATCAGATTGCCAAAGACATTGGTATCATTGGGCAGGACTAATTCCGTCATAATAATGAGGGATTCTTTCGAGGTCTTAGCTTTAATTTGCATACCGCAAATATATAACACATGAAGGGACTTACCATTCCAATACTGGTATTACTATTGTCTCTGGGAGGACAGGGTATTTGGGCGCAAAACGGAAGGCGGCCCAATATCATTTTAGAACTTCGTCGGAACTGCTTCGCCACGTTCAGAACTTCGGCAAAGCTTCGTTCCTCGCTTTTCCTCGTTCGTTCCCTTCGCTCTGCTCGGGAATGTTCGTAACCTTCGCTTCGCTCGGTTATATCCGATGACCATGCCTACCAGGCGATCAGCGCCTATGGAAGCCATCTGGCCGAGACCCCAAATATCGACAGGATAGCCAGGGAGGGTGCTGTTTTTACCCGAGCCATGGTCACCAATTCCATTTGTGGTCCGAGTCGTGCCAGCCTGCTCACAGGAAAGTACAGTCATAAGAATGGATATACCCTGAATGAAAAAAAGTTCAATACGGATCAGCCGGTTTTCCCATCACTGTTGCGGGACAAGGGCTATCAAACGGCCTGGATAGGGAAGTGGCATCTGGGCAATCTTCCGAAAGGTTTTGACTATTTCCGGATCCTCAACGGCCAGGGTGAATATTATAATCCGGACCTGATCGGCCCTGCTGATACGACCCGTGCAGAAGGATATGTGACCGATATCATTACGCAACTGACGGAGAACTGGCTTAATGGGCGGGATACGGCCAGACCCTTTTTCCTTGTGGTGGGTGAGAAGGCTACTCACCGGGAATGGCTTCCCGATATTCGCGACCTAGGCGCCTATGATGACAAGGAGTTCCCTTTACCGGTTGCTTTTCATGACAATTACCAGGGCCGTCGGGCTGCGGGAGACCAGGATATGACGATCGCCAGGACGATGCGGTTGCGGGAGGACCTGAAGGTACATGCCGACTATGAACACAGCGGGATCTACAACCGCTTTACGCCGGAGCAGAAAAAGTCGTTCTACGACTATTATGAGAACAAGATCAGCCGGGAGTTCGATAGGCGGAAGGATACAGGAGAAGCGCTGCTGCGTTGGAAGTACCAGCGTTATATAAAAGATTATTTGTCGGTTGCCCGTAGCCTGGACAGGAATATCGGCAGGCTGCAGCAGTACCTGGATGAGAAGGGGCTAACGGAGAATACCGTGGTGATCTACGGCTCCGACCAGGGTTTTTTCCTGGGGGAGCATGGGTGGTTCGACAAGCGATGGATCTATGAGGAGTCGCTTCGGACGCCTTTTGTCATGCGTTATCCGGGAGTAATCCAACCAGGCAGCCGGGTTTCGGCTATTACGCTCAACATCGACTGGGCGCCTACGATACTGGATATTGCGGGTATAGCAACGCCGGCGGATATGCAGGGCGTTTCTTTTTTGCCGCTGGTGGACGGGAGGAATGGTTCGCCGATGAAGGCTGCATCGGCTGCTGGCTGGAGGAAGGCGATGTATTATCACTATTATGAATTTCCTCAGCCGCATCACGTCTATCCCCATTTTGGGGTGAGAACGGAGAGGTATGTCCTGGTGCGTTTCTATGGGCCGGCTGATTTTTGGGAGCTATATTATCTGGATAAGGACCCGCATGAGCTGAAGAATGTTTATGGGGAGGCGGGGTATGGGAAAGTGGCTGGTATGCTGAAGATGCAGCTGAAGCAGCTGATCAGGCAGTATGATGATAAGGAGGCGGAAGGGATATTGGAGAAAGAAGTTAGACCCTGACCTTTTCACATTGCTGAAGAAATGTCTCGTCGGCGTCGGCGCCGAGGCCGGGGGTGTCAGGTATTTCAAGGAAATAACCTTTGTAGCGTACGCCACCGGTGACGGGGTCGGTCTTATGGCCAAGCATACAGGTGTCCATGTCGTGGAAGATGATGTTGTCGTGTGCAAGGGCGAAATGGGCGAAGGCGGTAAGTGCGACGCGGCTTTCCAACATGCCGCCCATCATACAGGGGATATTGTGCTGTTCGCAAACAGTATTGATGCGGGTTGCTTCGAGGAAGCCCCCTGATTTGGCGAATTTGATGTTGACGTAGTCGCAGGCTTCTGCGGTGATGAGGCGGAGGGCATCGTGATGGTTGAAGACGCTTTCGTCCGCCATAAGTTTTACCGGAACGTTTTGTCGCAGCTCCCGCAGACGGGGATCATTGTAAGTGCGCATGGGCTGCTCGCAGAACTGGACATTGAGAGCTGCCATTTGCTGAAGGGCTTCGCGGGCGGTGTCAAAGTCCCAGCCCTGGTTGGCGTCGATGCGCAGGATCATCTCTTCTCCGACGGCAGCGCGGATCTGGCGAACACGCTGTACGTCTTCCTCTGCTGTTCTACCCAGCTTGATCTTGATCATCCTGACCCCATCGGCTTTGAAGCTGATCGCTTTTTTTGCCATATTCTCCGGGCTGTCGATGCCGATAGTGAGATCGGTTTCGATGTCTTTTTTCTTTCCTCCCAGAAATTTGTATAAAGGCTGGTTGGCGGCTTTGGCTGCAAGATCATGGAGAGCAATGTCGAAGGCGCTCTTGATGGTGGCGTTGAAGGCTGTGAAGTCATGGAGCTCCTGCATACGGGCTTCGGTGGCCAGGGCGTCCTTACCTTTCCAGAGGGCTGCAAAATCCTTTGCCATTTCGAAGCAGGTAGCCTGTGTCTCACCGACTATCATGGGAAAAGCAGAGCATTCGCCGACCCCATAATACCCGGCGTCGGTGTGCACGCGGATCAGGATATTCTGGGCGTAGTGCATGGTGCCGGTAGCGATGGTAAAGGGGAACATGGGGATGCTGAACTTGTAGATGTCGGTATGAAGGATCGTCATAGGTGGGCAAAGATAGGACTTAGGAGAGAATGATGATTGGATAGTAACCCTGATTTGGCTGATAGTGATCGGATATTAACCTGGTTGTAAATAGAGAGCCCTGAGTGGGATTTACTCCTTAAATTTGCCGCCAAAATCAAGGTCTGACAGTTATGAATACAGAGCCGGCCCCTGTCTCTTTTGAGAATACCGCAAATGCATTTGAGCACAAGTCTGACAAGGAATTAAAGAAAGCTGCCTTTCTGTTCTCCAGTATGGGTTATTCTTCGCTGGTCAAGTTGGGGACCCGGCTGACCCCGTGGATGATCCGGTCGGGTATGCCGGTGAAAGGGTTGATCCGGGACACGATATTTGCGCAGTTCGTAGGCGGTGAAACGCTGGAAGAGACGGCTGCTGTAGCCAGGAAGCTTGGCGAGTACCATGTGCAGGTGATACTCGATTATGGGGTAGAGGGCGGAGACGAAGGGGAAGCCGGTTTTGACCATGCCCAGGCGGAATTTATCCGGGTGATCAATTATGCCGCAACGCAGCCCAATATACCTTTTATGAGTATAAAAGTGACGGGTTTTGCGCGTTTTGGGCTGTT